>CAFAAN010000005.1_pt1 | contig 136873 bp, 137 predicted proteins | sample 7267611 | NCBI WGS metagenome assembly CAFAAN01 (sample SAMEA6813988, study PRJEB35770) | uncultured Actinomycetes bacterium | biome: Freshwater; feature: Freshwater reservoir; material: water | place: Czech Republic | collected 2017-08-18 | depth 30m m | reverse complement strand
TTCTGCCCGTTGCCCGATTAATTTGCCCGTTTTAATTGGCTAAATTGATATCAGTTTTGTCAGAAATGATTCCAAAAGAAATAATGAAACGAGGCGGGATTTTGTCCCGCCTCGTCTAATTTAAAGAAGAGTCGCCCTATAAGCCGGATAGGCTCATTTTTGGATCAAAACCCCGGATTGTCAGCCCTATGGTGTTAGATAGGAACCAAGTAGGAATTTCTAATAAGTGGAGAACATGAAGTACATGGTCACTGGTTCGATCCCAGTATCGTCCACGTTATTTTTCTAAATCGAAATAAACAGTCACGACCTTCGTGTCAGACAACACCTCGATACCAATTGAGTTCCAAAACTTTAAATGACTTTGTCGAAAGTCATCCCCAGACAAATCTCCTTCGGCTTCGGCTAAGGCAAATTCAGTCGGGACATCCTTGAAATCTAAAACCTCAACCCTTGTGACCTTAACAATTCCGATAGTTTTTTGTTGGTTATCTAAAATCGCAAGCTTCTCTCCGACAAACTCAATGTCTTCACCTTCATCAAAATAATCTTCTTTTAGCAAACCTGCCGTAGCTCGCTTATTTCCATTGATAATTAAATCATTTAACCAATCCCGCATTTGCCCTGGCGTACCAAACGCAATTGAACGAAGTCCATTAACTCTAAGGAATGCCACTGCCACCTCCCCTATTCATCGGGCAAAGATTACAAACTTGAACAGATAAAAGCATGCCTTTAGGGGTAGATAAACGGAAATTTATCGAAACTCCCACAATTGGGATCTAATTGCGAAGAATGTCTGCCCAATCGTGTAAATTGTGAACCAAGTAGGAATTTCTAATAAATGGAGTACATGAAGTACATGGTCACTGGTTCGATCCCAGTATCGTCCACGTAACTCAGTGCAGTGGCGCAATAGAGGAGTCCACGTGGATAACAAAGAACCGCGTAAAGGATTCCTTGGCGAATGGGATCGTTTATCTACCAATATGAAAATTGTCGCTGTCATTTTGATGATAGTTCCAATTTATTTTTATCCCGCATCGGTCATTCTCTTTCTGGGTTACGCAGTGTTTTCTAATATGCGCGATAAACGATAGAAGTTAGAAGACCTATGTCAGCTAAGGATTCCAGTCGCGAATCCCATTTCCCAGCCATTGAAAAGAAGTACGGCGAGAAAATGAACTACTGGTTTGCAGTGATGGCCAAATTAGCGGGTAAGAAATACCCAGAGCAGATTGCTCACCTACGCGAAAATTACGGTTTCTCTCAAGCGCACGCCAACGCCCTGGTCATGTATTCACGGGGCTCAAAATCAGCGCAAAGATTTGAGACTCCGACAGATTTCTTCAAGTCAATACCTTCAGAACAAGCCAAGACTGTGAAAGCGATTATGAAGGCGATCCGAGCCAAGTATCCAAAACTGGAGTTGGTAATTGCTTGGAACCAACCGATGCTTCGCGATGGTACAAAATATGTTTTCGGAGTTTCGGCTAGTAAAAACTATTTGCTGATGGCGCCCTGGAGCACGGAAGTACTAGATGCTTTCCGCCCAAAGCTCACTGACTACAAAGTCAATAAAAAGACCATTCAGGTTCCTAGTGATTGGCAAGTTGATTCGAAGCTGCTACAACAGATGGTTAAAGCTCGACTGGCTGAATAGGTATGAGAGGATCCACCAATGACTAGGGCAAAACTTGAATCCTTCGCTAAAGAAAAATTAACTTTTGGGGCATCTCCCCTGCAGCGACTAGATCGCTTGACTGAGCATCTAGGTGGCAAAGTTGAGATTTGGGCAAAGCGTGAAGACGTTAATTCAGGACTTGCTTATGGCGGAAATAAAACACGCAAACTTGAATATCTAGCCGCGGAAGCTGTGGCGACAGGATGCGACACATTGGTTTCAATCGGTGGTGTGCAGTCCAATCACACGCGCCAGGTTGCAGCGGTGGCTGCGCATCTTGGATTGAAGTGTGTTTTAGTACAAGAACATTGGGTTGATTGGGAAGAAGCCAACTATGAAAAGACAGGCAACATCTTATTAAGTCGAATCATGGGAGCAGAAGTTCGCTTAGACCCAGCTGGTTTTGACATTGGTTTTAGAAAATCTTGGGAGCAGGCGATTGCAGATGTAATTGCACGTGGCGGCAAGCCTTATCCAATACCTGCTGGAGCATCAGATCATCCACTTGGCGGTCATGGTTTTGCTGGCTGGGCCTTTGAAGTAGAAGATCAGGAGAAGGAGCTAGGAATTTACTTCGATAATGTAATTGTTTGCTCTGTTACGGGATCAACACAGGCGGGAATGATCGCTGGTTTTGCACACTCTGATCGCGCTGAAAACGTAATCGGAATTGACGCTTCCGCAACTGTGGAAAAGACTTGGGATCAAATCAAGCGAATCGCATCTCGAACAGCTGCTGCAATTGATTTAGGTCGTGAATTGCGTGATTCAGAAATAGTTTTATTGGATCGCTGGCACGATGGCATTTATGGAGTCGCTGGCCCACGCACCATAGAGGCCATTCGCTTAGTTGGCAGCTTGGAAGGGATGATCACCGATCCAGTTTATGAAGGTAAATCTATGGCCGGAATGATTGATTTAATCCGCGAGGGATTTTTCAAAGAAGGCTCTCGCGTCTTGTATGCGCATCTGGGCGGTCAACCTGCAATCAACGGTTACACAGGGGCATTTTAAGCAAGTAGAAGTAGAGTGCGAAGATATATCAACTCTTGGTAAATGTTGGACGCAGGATTCCCAAGCCAAGAGTTTTTTCTATCTTGGCCATAACACTTATTAAAAGGTTTTCTTGATTTGCCCGCGACACCACACCGACGCCTACCGGAAGTCCATTTACTAGCCCCATAGGTAAACAACCAATTGGTGTTCCCGCAATCGCCGGCGCCATAGATATCCAGGAAGCTGAACTGTAATCATCGCCTCCCCCGAGATTGCTGACCCATGATGGGCCATAAGTTGCGCCAATTAAAATATCGAACTTTTCAAAAGCAGGGTTGAGAACTTTATTCTTTGCCCAGTCCAAGTTGCTAGCCCGTAGCTTGTGATAAATAGAGTTTCTCCCACCCAGTTCCAACGCTAAATCAAAAAACTCCTGCCCAAAATGCTGCATTTCCGAGCCTTTATGGTTCAAATTGAAATCGACTACATCCTGCAAATTGCGAACCCCATCGCCTGGTCGTTGCTGCAGATATCTCGCTAAATCCTCATTTAACTCATGCAATAAAACCTTAAATTCGTCCTGGCCATCTTGCTCACTTGGCTCCGGAAGTGAAATTTCCGCAATGTAAATATTGGCTTTGCTTAGCGCGCTTATTAAATCCGATAGAAGCTGGTTTGTGCCATCATCTTTAGTTATCCAGCCAGTTACAAAACCGATTTTTATTGAATAATCCTCGTTAATCGATTTTGTGTATTCTTTTTTATCCGTCAAAACATCTAATAAAAGAGCGCTCTGTGCAACGGTCTGCGTCATCGGACCTGGCGTATCTTGGCTGCTACTAATTGGAATCATCGCATCGCGCGGGATTGATCCCACCGTTGGTTTAATTCCCACACAGCCATTTAAAGATGCCGGACAAACGATTGACCCATCTGTCTCACTGCCGACGGCCATCGCAACAATTCCAGCGGCCACGGCTGCACCCGAACCAGAGGATGAACCGCCAGCGCTACGCTCGTGTTTCCAAGGATTGGCGGTGAGTCCGCCTACTGCAGACCATCCACTGGTTGATTTTCCAGAACGAATGTTTGCCCATTCCGATAAATTTGTAGATCCAATTATTGTGGCACCAGCAGCGCGCAATCGCTTTGCGATTGTGGAATCTCTAACTACTTCACGTCCTGAAAGCGCCAGTGATCCTGCTGTGGCCGGCAGTCCAATCGCTTCAATATTGTCTTTAATTAAGATAGGCACACCTGATAGAAGTCCAGGTATGCGACTAATTTCTAAATTTTCCGTAAGTGCCAGAACCGAATTAAGATGGTAACCAGATTTATCTATCTCTGTGACCTTTTGTAGCGCTTCTTCAACACTGATTCCAAGATTCTTATTGGCCATATCGTGAGACTAACTAAACTTTCGAATAAAAGTTAGCGACTTAGCAAAAATTATCTCTTGATCGTGGTCTAAAGGCGCAACGTGATAACTGTTGTGCAAAACCACCTGCTCTTTTACTGATGAGCCGATCTCGCGCAGAATGATCTCTGAATTGGAGGCGGGCAAGGTATGGTCGGACGCGCTGCGAAAAAGCAATAGCGGTAATTTGATTGCTGGTAACAGCGGACGAGTCTCCTCCAGCAATCTCAGCAGTTGATGCGCAGCACGCATTGGTGTCCGATCGTATTTCCACTGAGTAACATCGCTTCGTTTGATATCAGAGCCCGCTGTGCCAAAACTCTTAACTAGTCGAGATGCGATTTTGACCGCGGTGGGCCAGGCGTTCTTACGGTGAATCATTGGGTTTACCAAAATCAGACCAGTTAGTTGAGATTGATAATGCGCTGCCACATGCAGGGATGCCGCTGCCCCCATAGAAAAACCACAGAGAAATACTCTCTCGCAATCAATCAGTAAGTGATTTATCTGGATCTCAATTTCTGCGGGCCATTGCTGCCAACTGACGTTTTCCAATTCTGCAATTGATGTTCCGTGCCCAGGTAGCAATGGGACGCGAACGGTAAAACCATGGCTATTTAGGAACTCGGCCCATTGCCGCATAACAGAGGGAGTACTGGTGAAACCGTGAACAAGAACAATTCCAACTTTCGAGTTCTCACCGCTTCCCAGCGCGGACCACGCAGTAATCGCTTCTTGCGGTGCGCCCTCTAAACCCATTTCTCTATATTACTCGCGCCTTCATGTCACTGATCTGCAATACGCTAATGAATTATGAGTGAAGAATCAGCAGCAGTTGCGAAGATTGCCGATCATCGCCCCCTGCACGAAGTCGTCTTTGTCATCTTGGACTTGGAAACATCCGGGGCTGCTCCTTCAACTGGCGCTGCTATCACCGAAATTGGTGCGGTAAAAGTTCGCGGCGGGGAAATAATCGGAGAATTTCAGACCTTTGTAAATCCCCAACATGGCCTTTCTGATTTCATCACTTCATTAACTGGGATTACCGATGAGATGTTGGCTGATGCACCTAAAATCAAATCCGTACTTCCAGATTTCTTCGAATTCGTTGGCTCGCATAAAGAAACGGTGTTAGTGGCTCACAATGCGCCATTTGATTTAGGTTTCCTTAAAGCTGCCGCCGCAAAAAACAAATATCCCTGGCCGCAATACCCTGTGATCGATACCGTCCGAATTGCCCGATCAGTTTTAGATAGAGATGAAGTCCCGAACTGCAAACTATCAACCCTTGCTACCTTCTTTGGAGCAACCACATCACCCACTCACCGCGCCCTAGATGATGCGCGAGCAACTGTGGATGTTCTGCACGGGATATTTGAAAGGTTAGGAACTTTTGAAGTTACAACTTTGCATGAACTTTTAAACTTTAAACGCAAACGCGGTAAGCGTGCCCTGGATTAATTGCTGACTATCTCGTGTGTCAACAGCGCCCACTGTTCAAGTAAAGATTCGGCTGCACCTGAATCAACTGCACTTGCCGCTTTCTTTAGCGATTTATTAAGTCGCTCGTGAATTCCCAACTCATTCTCGCCATCAAAGGCAGCGATTGCTGCTGCAGCATTTAAAAGGACCGCATCACGAGGCGCACCCTTTTCACCGTTAAAAATTGCTTTGGTAATTCGCGCATTTTCGGCAGCGTCTCCCCCAACCAGCGCTTCGATGGGGGCGTTAGTTAAACCAAAGTCTTTGGCATCTATGCGATCGCTGGTGATCTCACTTCTACCGATCGTTAGTACGGAGGTGGAAGTGGCTAAAGTAATTTCATCTAGACCATCATCGCCTCGAAAAACGAATCCTTCTACGCCGCGATCAGATAAAACTTGCGCCATAACTGGATGCATTCGCTCGTTTGCAACGCCAATAGCAGCGGCTTGTGGTCGCGCCGGATTAGCAAGTGGACCCAAGATATTAAAGACGGTTGCTGTGGCTAACTCTTTACGTGCAGGAGCTGCGAAACGCATCGCGGGGTGAAAAATGGGGGCAAAACAGAAACCAATTCCCAGTTCTGAAACGGTCTTGGCTACTTGCTCTCCATTTAGATTAATCGCAACACCAAGCGCTTCTAGCAAATCTGCAGCCCCTGATTTAGAAGATGCCGCGCGATTTCCGTGCTTAACCACTCGCGATCCGGCAGCGGCTGCAATGATGGCCGCAGTCGTTGAAATATTGATTGTGTGTGCGCCATCTCCACCAGTTCCAACGGTGTCGACAGCCCTTGCTGTAATCGGTATCGGTGCGCAGTGTTGGTACATCTGATTTACCAGGGCGCCAACTTCTTCTGGCGTCTCACCTTTATTTTTAAGGGCAAGTAAGAATTTCTTCAGAACCTCTTTTTCGGAACGATCCTCCAAGACTTCTTGCATAAAATATTGCGCCTCTTGTGGGGTTAGATCTAGCCCGCTTTCTAATTTGGAGATTGCAGCATCCCAGTCAAGAGAGCTCATCTTTAGCGATCTTTTCTTAGAGAATTGACGCGGCAGTTTGGGTGCGCAATAAATCTGCGACGGTATTTGCCAAGGTAAATGGATCGATCGGATGAATAACACTTGCTTCGGCGCGCGACCATGCGGCCAGCCATGCATCCTCGCGTCGGCCAGTGATTAGCAAAACTGGTGGGCAGTTAAATACTTCATCTTTGAGTTGGCGGGCAACTCCCATCCCACCTTCCGGAACGGCTTCGCCATCTAAAATAAATAGATTGGCCCGCAGCTCCCCAGAAACGCTCTTGCGATCCACGAATGCGCGAAGCGCCGGGGCCGTGGCAAATTCCTGGATCTGGTGCTCTGGCATATCAGCGGCGACCCTTTTGCCCAAGGCGGCGATGATTGCTGCGCGCACTGATGCATCATCTGAATAAACGATAATGATCGGCTTAGTGGCAATGCTCATGTCACGAAGTGTAATCAATTGGTAAGAGATCTAGAGACGATTTTGGGTCCACATTTGGCGTGACCCGTTTCACCTAAAAGGTGAGAATTTAAGGGGTAGAACTCTGCTTTTAAATAGGTAGGTGAGCGTACTTTCAGGGATACTTGCCCCCATGAGTAGTTCAACTATCGCAGCCCCACACAAGATCAACCGCCCCAACCTGGTGGCCGTTGGAACTATCGTTTGGCTCTCAAGCGAGTTAATGTTTTTCGCAGCGCTTTTCGCAATGTACTTCACGACTCGCGCCGTGCAGGGACCTTCGATTTGGGTCGAATCAACGGAAATGTTGAATATCCCCTTTGCTGCACTTAACACAACAGTTCTAGTCCTTTCATCTGTGACATGTCAGTTCGGTGTATTTGCCGCAGAAAGATTCCAGGCTAAGCGAACTGGATCGATTTTTAATTTCAAATCTTGGGGAATGCGTGAATGGTTTGCCCTTACATTTTTAATGGGTGCATTCTTTATCGCTGGTCAAATTTATGAGTACGCAGCTTTGACTACTGAAGGACTAACTCTTGCATCAAATGCTTATGGGTCGGTCTTCTTTTTAGCAACTGGCTTCCATGGTTTACACGTAACCGGTGGCTTGATCGCATTCTTAATTGTTATGGTCCGTGTTGCCAAAGCGCGACGCTTTACCCACAACCAAGCAACAACTGCAATTGTTGTTTCGTATTACTGGCACTTCGTAGACGTTGTTTGGATCGCGCTTTTCTCTGCTATCTATCTAATTAAATAAGAACCTAACAAGAAGAAACGGAAACTATTTTGAAGCGTCTCTCTCAGTTTCGTAGACATCGCATAGTCGCACCCCTTCTCTTGGTGCTCGCGTTGTTATCAATCGGGACAACTTTCTCGATCGCTGGAGCGGCAACCGAAGCGCCAATTACTGCAGCGGAGCGATCAGCGCTTATTGATGAGGGGCAAAGAATTTTTCTCAAGGGATGCTCTTCTTGTCATGGCATCAATTTAGAAGGTAGTGCGATAGCCCCTGCTCTTCTTGGTGTGGGAGCGGCTTCTGTTGATTTTCAAGTAGCAACTGGTCGTATGCCAGTTGCTGATATGAGCGTACAAATTGCTCGAAAACAACCTGTCTACGATGAAAAACAAGTTGAAGCGCTTGCCGCATATGTTTCCTCCCTTGCACCAGGGCCACAAGTACCCGGTGAGTCACAACTTAATTATGAACGCGATGGATCTACTGCAGAGGGTGGAGAACTCTTTCGCACAAACTGCGCAATGTGTCACAACTTTGCAGCGCAAGGTGGCGCTTTATCGCAAGGTAAGTACGCACCAACTCTTATGGGTGTAGAAGCGCGTCATATCTATGAAGCGATGATCACTGGTCCACAATCAATGCCGGTGTTTTCCGATAAAACAATCACGCCGAACGAGAAACTTTCCATGATTAAATGGATAAAAGCAGTTGAAGCTGAACCACAGCTTGGAGGCGCAGCACTTGGGCGCGTTGGCCCCGTGACAGAAGGTTTATTAGTTTGGACACTTGGACTTGGACTCCTTGTTGGTGTTGCTGTCTGGTTAGCGATGAAGGCGAGATAAATAATGTCTAATGAAATCGAAGCTATAAAAGATCCTGGTTTACCTGCCCATGTTCATCGTCGCGCAGATACCGATCCCAAAGCCGCCGCTAAGGCAGAGCGTCAAGTAGCTATTCTTTTCCTGCTTTCAGCCCTTGGCACAATAACTTTAATCGCATCATATATTTTTATTCCGCAAGATGCCTTTATCTTCTTCCCAGTATTGGGAGATACAAATGCTCACCAACTCTTCTTAGGTCTTGGAATGGCAGCATCGCTTTTCTTTATTGGAATGGGCGCAATTCACTGGGCCAAGACCTTAATGCCCGATGAAGAAGTCATCATTCAGCGTCACGAATTTCGTTCCGAAGATGAAGACCGTGCAGACTTAATTGCAACAGCCAAAGCTGGCGCTGCCGCGGCAGGACTTGGCCGTCGCTCACTAATTAAAAGATCACTTGGACTCTCACTTGGTTTGGTCGGTTTATCTCCACTTATTCTGCTGCGCGATTTAGGACCATTGCCAGGCGATGAACTTAAGAAGACCTCATGGAAAGCCGGCACTCGACTTGTGACAGATCCAGGTGATCGACCAATTCGCGCCGAGGATTTGGAAGTTGGCGCCGTAGCTCAAACACTTCCAGAAGTTGGCGAAGGTGTGCACCGAAAGCTTTCCGATATTGGTAAAGATGCAGTGCTATTGATTCGCTTACGTCCAGAGGAATTTAATCTTGATGCCGAGAGACTTTCTTGGACTCATGAAGGAATCATCGCGTTTTCAAAGATTTGTTCACACATGGGTTGCGCAGTTGCACTTTATGAACAGCAAACAAAGCACCTGCTCTGCCCATGTCATCAATCAACATTCGATGTAACTCGCGCGGCCAAGGTAATTTTTGGACCTTCTGCTCGACCTCTCCCCCAACTAGCAATTACGGTAGATTCTGAAGGGTACCTAATTGCTAAACAACCATTTACCGAACCCGTCGGACCTAGCTTCTGGGAGCGCTCATCATGACAGCAAGTGAAAGAATCGCAGGAACTGTCGCCAACTACGTTGACGAAAGAACTGGCGCAGCCAAATGGATGAAGAAGAACCTCAACAAGGTCTTCCCTGATCACTGGTCATTCTTGCTTGGCGAAATCGCACTTTACTCATTTATTATTTTGCTATTATCTGGAACTTTCTTAACTTTCTGGTTTGATCCTTCACAACGTGAGGTGATCTACGAGGGCGCCTACGAACCGCTTGAAGGTTTGAAAATGTCGGCAGCCTACGCCTCTACTCTTCATATCTCATTTGAAATTCGTGGCGGTCTCTTGATGCGCCAGATTCATCACTGGGCAGCGCTGATCTTTATGGCAGCGATCGTTGTTCATTTAATGCGTGTGTATTTCACAGGCGCTTTCCGCAAGCCTCGTGAATTTAACTGGATTATCGGAATTGGTTTGTTAACTCTTGGAATCGTTGAAGGTTTCCTTGGCTACTCTCTTCCAGATGACTTGCTTTCGGGAACTGGAATCCGGATCGCCGAAGCGATTATTCAAGCTTTGCCGGTTGTTGGTTCGTATCTGGCTTTCTTCGCCTTCGGCGGAGCATTCCCAGGTGAAGCATTTATTCCACGAATTTACACCGTCCATGTTCTTTTACTCCCCGGTGCATTCTTAGCGCTAATTACAATCCACTTGATGCTGGTCTGGTACCAAAAGCACACTCAATATCCAGGTCCAGGTCGCACAGAGAAAAATGTTGTTGGCTATCCGCTATTTCCAGTTTACATGGCTAAGGCCGGTGGATTCTTCTTCATCGTATTTGGGGTAACCGCATTCCTTGGAGCAGTTGCATCAATTAACCCAATTTGGTTATACGGTCCTTATACACCGGGGCAGATTTCTGCCGGTTCACAACCCGATTGGTATATGGGTTGGCTCGATGGTTTGGTGCGCATGTCTCCCCCATTAGAGTCTCATGTATTTGGTCACACAATCTCCTGGAATATTTTGATTCCAGGTTTGATAGTGCCTGGAATTCTATTTACGGGGATGGCACTTTATCCATTCATTGAAAGTTGGATGACTGGCGATAAGCGCGAGCACCACTTGCTTGATCGCCCACGTAATGCCCCAAATCGCACCGCCCTTGGCGTGATGTCGCTGACCTTTATGTTGATCGCGCTAATTAACGGCGGTAACGACATCATTGCTATAACTTTTGATTTAACAATCAATCAGATTATGTGGTTCTCACGCATCGGCATCTTCGTTCTGCCGCCACTGGCATTTGTAATCACCAAACGTCTTTGTCTTTCACTGCAACGTGCAGACCGCGATCTCGTTCTACATGGTCGCGAAACCGGTCGCCTAGTGATGATGCCGCATGGCGAATTTGTGGAAGTCCACGAACCGATTTCACCGCAAAAGGCCTGGTTGCTCACTCAACACGAACAAAATCCACCGCTGGCACTTGAAGAAAGTGACCTACGTGGAGTCAGACGCCCTGGTGTTCTAAAGAACAAACTGCGTGCTCGTCTAAGCAAGGCCCACGCAGTCGCGATTCCTAAAGTAACAGCGGATGATCTCAAAGAGATCGAACACCACTAATTACTTTCGCAGATCTTCTTTAGTCTTACTAAGCTCTTTGCCATCCATTTCGGGTTGTGCGCAAGAGCGCCCGTGACGCCTAGCCATTTTCTGGCAACCCATGGAATATCACTGGCATCGAAGATTTCGGTAACTTGGGTACTGCCATTCCCAAGATCTTCTAACTCGTAACTCCAGGTCCATTTCATTAGATGGCACCAAGATATTTTCTTACCTTCTTCAAAGGCAACTACTGTATTTGTGATGCGATATGGCACCTTAATCTTCATCGCCATGCCGAATTTAGCGCCCAGATGCAGGCGCACCGGTCCAGAGATACTGCCCTGCAGCGTTCCCGATCCGTCAAAGAGCGGGTGGCTCCGCGCGTCTGCGATCAGGTCGAAGATTTGTTGAGCTGGAGCGTCGATAACGATTCGAGCTGCGGTGGTACGTGGGAGATTTAAATTTAGAATTTCGGCGCGGATTGATTCCATACTTTAAATCAATAACTCAATTACGTTAGTGAGAAGCGTTCTCAGGAATTGGCTTTTCGTACTCAGTTACGAAACCGATAATGCTAATAATGAGCGCACCAAGGGCGATTAACGTTAGCCACCATCCGATAATCAAGGAAAGCCCAAGTGCCATTGCACTCATGGCAACCGGCAAAGGCCACCATGAATGAGGACTGTAGAAACCGAGTTCTCCGGCGCTATCAGCGATTTCACCCATTGGGCGATCTTCCGGCAAAATCTGTCCGATTCGCTTTTGCGTAAACCAAAGGTAGAAACCAACCATACCCGCAAGGCAGGCAGCCAAAATCATTCCGGTTATGCCAACTGCTTCTCCACCAACATAGAAGTAGATGACGGCCAAGATGACGTAGAAAACACCAAGACCACTAAATAGTTGCCAATTAGTTTTCATCAGTGACCCTCGGTCTGAATGTGAGGATGGTGCAGATCAAATGCTGGACGCTCTGAACGAATACGCGGCATAGTTAAGAAATTGTGGCGTGGTGGTGGACATGATGTCGCCCATTCTAGTGATGAACCGTAACCCCAAGGATCATCGCAATTTACAAGTGGCGACTTGCGAGTAATCCAAATGTTTACAAAGAAAGGAGCCATTGATAAAGCCAGAAGTGCTGAACCAAAGGTCGAGACCATATTCATTTCGGTGAAACCATCAGTTGCCAAGTAATCGGCATAACGACGAGGGAATCCCTTAATACCTAACCAGTGTTGAATCAAGAATGTTGTGTGGAAACCGACAAAGAGTGTCCAGAAGTGAATCTTTCCCAGGCGCTCATTTAGCATACGACCAGTCATCTTTGGCCACCAGAAGTAGAAGCCGGCGAACATAGCAAAGACAACGGTTCCGAAAAGAACGTAGTGGAAGTGCGCAACAACGAAGTAAGAGGCAGAGACTGCAAAATCCATTGGAGGTGAAGCCAAAATAATTCCAGTGATACCGCCGAATAGGAAGGTAACCAGGAAGCCCATAACCCAAAGCATTGGGGTTTCAAATGTGACATGGCCACGCCACATGGTGCCAATCCAGTTGAAGAATTTAACTCCAGTTGGAACACCAATCAAAAATGTCATAAATGAGAAGAAGGGCAAGAGGACTTGTCCGCTAGCAAACATGTGGTGCGCCCACACTGCAACTGAAAGGGCAGAAATTGCAATAGTTGCTGCGATCAAACCTTTATAACCAAAGATTGGTTTACGGCTAAAGACCGGCAAAATTTCTGTGGCAATACCGAAGAACGGCAGCGCCAAGATGTAAACCTCAGGGTGTCCAAAGAACCAAAAGAGGTGTTGCCACAACATTGCTCCACCATTAGCTGGATCAAAAACATGAGAACCGAAGAGTCGATCTGATTCCAAGGCAAGTAAAGCTGCTGCGAAAGGTGGGAACGCTAGAAGAACAAGGATAGAAGTTAATAGAACGTTCCAAGAAAATATCGACATACGAAACATCGTCATGCCAGGTGCGCGCATTGTAAAAATCGTTGTTACGAAGTTAACGCCACCGAGGATTGTTCCGAGACCAGAAACCGCAAGACCAATTACCCAAAGGTCGCCACCGATTCCTGGAGAATAAGTTGAGTTAGAAAGAGGGGCGTAAGCGGTCCACCCAAATGCCGCTGCTCCCCCTGGAGATAGAAATCCAGCGACAGCGGTGATGCTTCCAAAAAGGAATAACCAATATGAAAGCATATTCAAACGAGGAAAAGCCACGTCAGCGGCGCCAATCTGCAGCGGCATGATCACGTTGGCGAAACCTACAAAGAGTGGGGTTGCAAACATCAAAAGCATGATGGTGCCATGCATTGTAAATATTTGGTTATATTGCTCATTGCTAAGGAATTGCATACCAGGACGAGATAGTTCAGCACGCAAAAGAAGTGCCAGAATTCCTCCAACTAAAAACCAGGCAAAAGAAGTGATCAGATAGAGATATCCGATTGTCTTATGGTCAGTTGAAGTAATCCACTTTACAAAATTCTTACCTTTAGCGGGAGCGACAAAAGAGGATTCTTCAATGGTTGGACGTTCTGCATAAGTTGTCATGCCGCGCTCGCCTTCAGGGTCTCGAGATAAGTCTTGTAATCAGATGGTGTAACAACTTTTACGGTGAAGAGCATCTGGGAATGATTGCGACCACACAAAATGTTGCATCGGCCAGGATAGGAGCCAAGTTTGTTTGCAGTGAATTCGAGGCTATTTGTCACACCCGGCAGATTCATCATTTGAATCATAAAAGCGGGGACCCAGAAGCCGTGCACGACATCATTTGAGGTAATTGTGTAACGAACTCTTTCGCCGAGTGGAACTACCAGCGTCGGTGGATTTGCAGGTGTTCCGGTCACAAGCGCCTTTGGTCCCGCTTCTGGATATCCGAATTGCCAAGACCACTGAAAACCATCAACGGTGATCTCATGCGCATAAGTTGTAGTTTTTTCAACGATCTCATTTTGCTTTACCGCTGTGAAATAGAACAGAACCGCAACGATAATAAAAGGAATAATTGTGTAGGCGACTTCCACTGGCACGTTGTATTGAGTCTGCTTTGGAAACTCTCCTTTACCTGCTTTAGCGCGATGAAACACCGCTGGCCAAAGAATTAAAATTAGCGTGAAGACTCCGACAACGCCTCCAGCAATCCATGAACCCTGCCAGAGCGAGAGCGAAATATCGTTAACGCTAGTAATTCCTTCTTCAAAGCCAAGCCCAGAGACTTTCGCGCATCCAGTTAAGACAAGGGCAAGAGGTGCGAGCAGCAGAGCCCGAAGCATCGGGCGGTGTTCTTTGGCGGACATGAGCCTAAGGATAGTGCTGTATTTCCCTCATGCGCGCATTGGCTAGTAGCGTTCGCGGGGTGGTTCCAGTCACAGGAAATTTTCAGTCCGAGGCAGCACTTAATTCGCTGGCTCAGGAAGCGATGCTCTCTGCCATCGAATCCGGATGGGCTGACCCCAAGAAGATTGGCCAGTATCCAAGTAAGGCTGCAATTTTACGTAATGGCGCAATCGAATCACTAGCAGACCGCCTCGGGCTGAGTCCAGATCAGATTGAAATTACAGGTGAGGTGGGGCTTAGCTACTTTCTTACATTGGCCGGGTTACTAGATGAGAATAAAAGTTTATATTCTGGAGCAGGCGATCGCAGCGGCGTAATTGCAACGGTCAGGTCGCATAAAGGTCCCAACTTTGAAATTCCCTTATCGAAAGATGGCAGATTAAATTTCTCAACAACAGTTTTTGCCCCAAATTCAGTTCTGGCTTTTCAATTAGCTAATGGCGAAAGTGGCGCCGTAAACGAATTGCCAAATGAAATTCCGAAAGACTTGTTGATTGCTGTAGATGCAACCGCATCAGGTGCGCGGGTTAAGTTGCCAGATCGATGGGATTCGGCCTGTTTTGATTCCAGGTCATGGGATGGTCCAGCGGGACTGGCCATCGTTGCAATAAATAACGCGGCGCAGTGGAAGAACCCGCTGCCCCATATTTCCAGCGTCCGCCGTACGTACGGCACTTATTCATTGCCCTTGTTACTAGCTAGCGCCGTTGCGCTAGAGAACTATCGTCCTAGCGAAGTTTCCACGAGAGAGCTAACAGAGCGCTTTCGCGCAGATATCAGCAAAGCACTCCCTGATGCGCTCATTGCTGGTGAATTGGAAAAATCCATGGCCCACTTAACTTCACTCGTAATTCCTGGAACCAACGGTGAAGAGTTGTTAAGAGAACTCGATCGAAAAGGATTTGCAGTTGATTCGGGGTCAGCATGTACTGCTATGAATTTGCAGCCTAGCCACGTCCTATCTGCAATGGGGCTGCCAACAGATGGAAATATACGAATTGCAATCCATACCGAGACAACTCTCGAAGAAATTACAGGGCTAGTTACCGCTTTGGTAAGTGCGGTTCAATCTCAGCAGCAGCGCTAGCACCATAGGCTGCGCTAAATCTTTCAACAAATTCAGCTGAAGTAAATTTGTATTCCTGAGTTCCAGTTGTTTCAATTACATAAGTTGCAATCATCGCACCCAACTGCGTACAACGTTCGTGGTTTAGACCCCACGCCAAACCTGCCACGAAACCAGATCTAAATGAATCGCCAACACCAGTTGGATCAATCTTGGCTTTCTCCTTTGGACAAGTAACTTTTATAGTTTCGCCATGACGAGATTCAACACGTGCACCTTCTGAACCCAGTGTGACTATGCGGTACTGGACTTGTTCCAAAATTTCGCGATCGCTCCAACCTGTTTTCTGAATCGCAAGAGCCAATTCATATTCATTTAGAAATAGGTAGGTAGCGCCAGTAATCAATAACTTAATTTCTTCACCGCTCATACGTGCCATTTGTTGTGAAGGATCGGCAGCGATAGCAATACCCTGCTGACGTGCGATTTCAGAGTGGCGCAACATCGCTTCTGGATCATCTGGAGAAATCACAATCAAATCCAACTTGCCGGTCTTCTCCATAATCGGCGATAATTCAATATTGCGCGCCTCAGACATTGCTCCAGGAAAGAACGAGGCGATCTGATTTAGTTCGGTATCTGTTGTAACCATGAAGTGCGCGGTGTGCAAAGTCTTGGAAATCAAAACGTGTGAAGTATCTACTCCGTGACGAACCAACCAGGTATCATAATCTGGCCAATCAATTCCGACGGCTGCGATCAAAATTGGATTTAAACCAAGGGAACCCATACCGAATGCGATATTTGCAGCGCATCCACCACGGCGAACTTCTAAGCCATCGACTAAAAAGGATAATGAAACCTTTTCGAGGGATCCGGCAACAAGTGAGTCGGTAAATTTGCCAGAGAAGGTCATTAAATGATCAAGGCCTACCGAGCCTGCTACGCCAATTTTCATTAAGGCTTAAGTGGCTTTAAAGCTTTAGTTAAATGAATCTCCACAAGCGCAAGAACCCTGTGCTTGTGGATTATCGATTGTGAATCCTTGCTTCTCGATTGTGTCGACAAAATCAATTGTTGCACCCATCAGATATGGATCGCTCATCTTGTCGACTACAACTTTGACCGCGCCAAATTCGCGCGCGATGTCGCCTTCTTGGTTGCGATCATCAAAATAGAGTTGGTAGCGAAGCCCAGAACATCCACCTGGCTGAACTGCAACGCGCAAGTACAAATCATCGCGTCCTTCTTGAGCAAGAAGAGCGGCAACCTTAGCGGAGGCTACGTCAGTTAGGGCGATTGATGTGCTGGTCGTTGTCTCAGTAGTCATGGCTTAAGCCTACCTTCCTATTCCCGTCGATGCGACAGCAGCGCCAAAAATGCGCGAGAATGTGTCCATGTCCACAACTGGTCCAGCCTCGCTAACTAACTTGCTCTTGTTGGGGCAAGGCAGTGATTTGGAATCTGAGAGAGGTGTCTCTTGCACTGGCGAACTACCTGTCGCAAGTGACCCAGATTTAGTAGCGCGGGCCGTTGCTGCGCGGGCCGCACTCGGAGATCGTGCACTGATACTTGGCCATCACTATCAAAGAGATGAAGTAATCGCCTTTGCCGACATAACAGGTGATTCGTTTAAATTGGCGCAAGCCGCCGCTGCGCAATCAAATGCAGAATACATAATTTTTTGTGGCGTGCATTTCATGGCCGAAAGCGCGGATATTTTAACTTCTACTGCGCAAAAAGTTATTCTTCCCGATCTCGCAGCGGGATGTTCGATGGCCGATATGGCGACCGCAAATCAAGTTCAAAAATGTTGGCAAGATCTGACAACGGTCGGAGTATCTGCAAAGACAATTCCAGTTACGTACATGAATTCATCTGCTGCCATAAAGAGCTTTACCGGAGAACACGGCGGAACAATCTGCACATCTTCAAATGCTAAGAAGACAATGGAATGGGCGCTCACCAAAGGTGAGAAAATTCTTTTCTTGCCCGACCAACATTTAGGACGCAACACAGCGGTACTTTCACTCGGGCTATCACTAAGTGACTGTGCGCTCTGGGATCCTTGGAAACCAATGGGTGGACTCACCCCTGAAGAAATTCGCGCAGCCAAAGTTATTCTGTGGCGCGGGCATTGTTCAGTGCATGGACGTTTTTCGGTCGAGTCAGTTAACGAAGTACGTAAGCGCGTTCCTGGGGTGCAAGTTTTGGTTCACCCCGAATGTAAAAACGAGGTGGTTTCTATCGCCGACGTTGTGGGCAGTACCGAAATGATTATTAAGACCGTTGAAGCATCACCTGCGGGAAGTAAATGGGCGATCGGAACTGAACTAAATTTGGTTTCCAGGCTCGCCAAAGCCCACCCCGATAAAGAGATTCTTTTCTTAGATAAAACTGTCTGCTACTGCTCGACCATGAACCGTATTGACCTACCTCACCTCGTGTGGGCGATGGAGTCACTTGTCGCCGGCAATGTAGTTAATCAAATTAAGGTCGCTCCCGACGTCGCTCGATTCTCAAAGTTAGCGCTCGAGCAGATGCTCGCCCTATAGTTTGCGCCATGACGAATTCAGCAGATAGCTCACAGAAAAAAGGGCGACCAACTCCAAAGCGCAAAGAAGCTCAAGCTTCAGCGAAAGTTTCATCTCTCGCACCTGCATCATCAAAGGCCGAGAAGAAACGGGTAAAAGATGCAACACGTAACGCTCGAATCGCGCAAAGAGCTGCCTACCTTCGTGGCGATGAAAGTGCGTTACCTGCTCGTGATCGCGGACCTGAAAAGAAGTTCGTTAGAAATTTTGTGGATTCGCGGCGTTCAATCGGCGAATATTTCTTGCCTGTAATTGGATTTGTTCTGGTTCTATCTCTAATTCCAATTGGGGCATTTGCTGTCGCAGGTATTGCCATTATGTATAGCGTGCTTCTAGTTTCAGTTATCGATGGCTTCTTTCTCTCCCGCAAAATTAAATCTGAAGTAACAAAGCGTTTTCCAGATAAGAGCACAAAGGGTTTAGGACTATACGGTTGGTTGCGTTCTACGCAGATGCGTCGCATGCGCGCACCAAAGCCACAAGTAAAGCCAGGCGACAAGCTTTAAATACTTTGCTTTGAATTAGTTAAGCGCGTGGATTGGGGCTTTTCGTCTCTTTCGAATCAGTCGTTGGAATCGTACCAAGCGCCTTATCGATCGCAACCATTACATCCTTCGACAGTTTTACTCCCGCCGCTTTTACATTCTCTTTAACTTGAGATGGCTTAGTTGCGCCCATGATGGCACTTGAAACATTGGGATTCTGCAGCACCCAAGCTATTGCTAGTTGACCCATTGTCAGATCTACGCTTTTGGCAATAGGTGTCAATTTTTGAACTGCAGTTAGGACGTCATCGCGCATCCAACGAGAAATCATGTCCGCACCAGATTTTTTATCTGTGGCGCGCGATCCAGCTGGCGGCTTCTTGCCCGGTAAATATTTTCCAGTTAAAACACCTTGCGCCATAGGCGACCAAACAATTTGACCGATGCCCTCCTTCTGGCTCAGCGGCACCACTTCACTTTCGATAACTCGCCAAAGCGCGGAATATTGCGGTTGGCTAGAAACAAAACGGTTATATCCCTTGGCATCTTGAATACCAAGAGCCTGACTAATTTGCGCAGCCTTCCATTCTGAGAAACCGATGTAATGAACTTTGCCAGATCGAATTAGATCATCGAAAGCGCTGAGCGATTCTTCCAGCGGTGTTTCAAAGTCAAAGCGATGCATCTGATAAAGATCGATGTGATCAGTATTTAAGCGCTTAAGCGAGGCGTTGCACGATTCGATGATGTGCTTTCGAGACAGCCCGCGATCGTTCTTGCCAGACCCTGTTGGCCAATAAACTTTGGTGAACAATTCATAAGATTCACGTTTGATGCCTTTAAGTGCTTTCCCGAGTACAGATTCAGCCTTGGTTGCGGCATAAACATCGGCGGTATCAAAGGTAGTTATCCCTAGGTCGTAAGCGGTACGGACACATTTAATTGCCGCATCAGATTCAACTTGCGAGCCGTGTGTAATCCAATTTCCATAAGAAATCTCAGATACGTACATTCCTGAACTGCCGAGGCGTCTATATTCCATGCTCGAAACCATACCCTGCCAGTCAAGTGATGCGTGTTGAGTTGCAGGAGGGCTATCTATATGGTTTGGTTCGCAGGTAAGGCAAGAAGAAAAATTTAATATCGAGAGCTTTCTTTTAGGGGAAGTCGGTGAAAATCCGACGCTGACCCGCAACCGTAAGAGCGCCATAAGCGCTTAAGTCGGATTACCTAATCGAAAAGTGGATTTAGACCAACACCCGCCGAGGTTTGCGGGGCGTAGTCACAAGAAAAGTATTTCTATACTTTATTTGCTGCTACCCCTGTGGGACTCTTTAAATTCGAGAGGCTACACATCAAAATGCAGTTCCATTTCATGTCAAGAAAAAAAATAACAGCTGGCGCGATTTTAATTCTCGCTTTTTCAAGCCTAGCCTTCGCACCCAGCGCCAACGCAGCAGAAAAAGGCTGGCGCTACTGGGGTTACTACCAAGCCGCCCCTGGTGCAAATGTTTGGACAGCTGCGATAACTGGACCAACAGTAGATATCAAAGACGGCGCAGTCGAAGGCTGGTCATTTGTATTTAGCTCTGATGACATTCCATCAATTGCTCCTTCTGTAAAGCCTGATTTCCAGGCAATTTGCGGTAAGACGAAGGCAGATAAAGACACAAAGCGAATTGCGTTGGTGATCGATTTCGGTTCTAAGGCATTTGCACCGAAAGGTGAAAAGATTCAGAAAGCTTTTACAACCTGTGTAAGAACTGCCAAAGCATCGCAAGGTATTGATGTGCTTGGTCAGGTTGCCAAAATTCGCGCAGATAAGAGCGGGTTAATTTGCGGACTAAATGGCTATCCAGCCAAAGAGTGTGGGGTTGAAATTTCAACTCCGGCATCCCTTAAGAAATAGTAAGGCTGTATGAAATCGCTGCATCCGCTTACTTGGTGGATCTGGTCTCTGCTCATTGTTGGCGCAGTTATTGCCACCAATAGTGCGTGGGTGGCCGGATTGGCCATAGCGGTTGCAGCGATTTCAGTACTTAAATTTGCAGAGGATGCGCCCTGGGCAAAATCATTTTGGTTCTCGCTCCGGCTTGGAGCCATAATTTTATTTATACGTACCATCGTGGGAGTCTTAATCGGTGTTCCGATTCCAGGAACCAAGTTATTCAGCGTTCCCATATTGCCTCTTCCGAGTTGGATCGCCGGAATCAGAATTGGTGGAGTCGTTACCCAAGAGCGATTGCTCTCCTCGATTCACGAAGGTCTGATAATTATTGCGGTGATTTGCTTATTCGGTGCCGCTGTATCACTTACCAGTCCACATAAACTTTTACGAGTTACCCCAGTTGTTATCTACGAGTTTGGAGTTGCAACGGTTATTGCAACCTCTGCTCTCCCGCAATTGGTGCAGAGCGTAGGACGCATCAGGCGGGCACGTACTCTTCGTGGGGATGAAAACCCTTCATGGCGGTCTATCGCAATTCCCTTGCTTGAAGATTCACTCGCGCGATCTTTGGAATTGGCGGCGGCCATGGATTCTCGTGGCTACGGAGTTAGCCGAAAGAGGTCTAGATATCGCCCCATTCCTTGGCAGCAAATTGACTCAGCAGTTATAGCAAGCGCACTATCCGCCCTTGCTTTAGCGTTGGTATTGCGCTGATGATTAATTTCTCTAACGTATCTCTTATTTATCCCACTTCGACAAAAACAATTTTAGAAGACCTCTCGTTTTCTATTGTCGAAGGCGAACTAGTTCTTGTCATCGGTTCAACTGGTACTGGCAAGACTTCCCTACTGCAATTGATAAACGGACTCGTTCCACATCACACCGGTGGAATTCTGGCTGGTGATATTACGGTCGATGGAATTTCTACTAAGTTGGTGCGCCCAGGAGAACTTGCTCATTTAGTTGGAATCGTTGGACAAAACCCAGCACAAGGATTTGTTACCGACACCGTCGAAGAAGAACTGGCCTTTGGAATGGAGGCGCTCAACCTGGCTCCAGATTTAATGCGAAAGCGTGTTGAAGAAATTCTGGATTTGTTAGCGCTGGTCCATTTACGTAATCGCGCTATTTCCACACTAAGCGGTGGAGAACAACAAAGAGTTGCGATAGGTAGCGCTTTAGTTATGCATCCAAAGGTACTTGTACTAGATGAGCCGACCAGCGCCCTTGATCCGATTGCCGCCGAGGAAGTCTTATCAATTCTGCACAGACTGGTTCATGATTTAAGCCTCACCGTTGTAATTGCAGAACATCGCTTAGAACGGGTAATTGGATTTGCTGATCGCATTATTCATATCGCAGGAGATGGCAACGCCAAAATAGATCTGCCTGAAATAATTCTTAAAGACGCAAATATCGCGCCTCCCATTGTGCATTTAGCTAGAGCATTGGGACTCTCTGATGTTGGGTTGAGCGTTCGCGATGTTAGGAGAATGACAGAGACCATCAGAGACACCGGCAAAGATGTCGAAAGCGTGTTGCCTACCGTTGGCGCTGAAAGAATATTGGCAAAAGATTTGACTATAAAATATGGATCACACGTCGTATTGAAATCTTTAAACGTTAGCGTGCGAGCTGGCGAAATTGTGGCCCTAATGGGTCGCAATGGTGCTGGTAAAAGTTCACTATTAACCGCACTTGTTGGACTGCAGAAGCCAACTTCTGGAACATCGCATATCTGCGGAAAAGCCTCGACTGATCTGAAAGGTGGCGTTCGCCGCGAGACAGTTGGATTCATTCCGCAAGAACCCAGTGATCTGCTTTACGGTCAAAGCGTTGATGGCGAGTGTGCGCAAGGCGATAAAGATAATCAAATAGCACCAGGAACCACGTTTGCACTTCTACAAAGAATCGTTCCATCTATAAGCCCTGATACACATCCGCGTGACTTATCGGAAGGTCAACGGCTAGCCCTGGCGCTAGCGATAGTTTTATCCGCACAACCCCAAGTCTTGATACTGGATGAGCCAACACGTGGTTTGGATTATCAATCTAAAGCCTTATTAATTAGCCTTTTGCAGAATTACTCAAAAGAGTTAGGGCGCTGCGTTCTGATTGCAACTCATGATGTTGAACTCGTAGCCGAACTTGCCGATCGAGTAATTTTTCTCGCTGATGGTGAAGTTGTTGCTGATGGTCCCACCCTAGATATTTTGCTCTCATCCCCAGCCTTTGCGCCACAGGTTGCAAAGGTGATGTCACCCCGGCGTTGGTTAACGGTCTCAGATGTAATCGCTGCGATGGAGGGGTGATGCTTAAAACTTCTGATATCTATCGTTTCTCACGTAGATCGCAAATCACACTTTTTTCTGTCTCTATCTTTACTCTGGCTGGCTTTACTTGGCCATTCTTTGCACCAGATCAAAGCTCGGCACGGTTTGCGCAGTATTTTATCTGGATTGCTATTCCATTCACATTTTTTTTACTGCTTGCGCAATTGAGTGATAAAAGCCTAGATGCCAAGTCAGTCGCTCTACTTGGAATGTTGGCCGCGTTAATTGCCGCGCTTCGCCCACTAGGTGCCGGAGCAGTTGGTCTGGAGCCTATGTGGTTCTTATTGATCTTGGCAGCGCGTGTTTTCGGAAGCGCCTTTGGGTTCCTGCTTGGTGTTCTTGCAATGCTCGCTTCGGCCTTACTGACTGGCGGAATGGGGCCGTGGTTGAGTTATCAATTATTTGCCGCCGGATTAATTGGTTTACTTGCTGGCGCCTTTTTCAAAAATCTGCGAGGAAGAGCAGAGCTCGCATTATTAGTAATTATCGCAATTATTTCATCTTTGAGTTTTGGACTTTTGATGGATCTGCAATTTTGGCCTTGGGCAATCGGTGCAAATACCCAACTTTCATTTATTCCGGGTGCAGACTTATCAGTAAATTTGGGCCGCTTCATAACTTTTCATTTTCTCTCAGCGATGGCATGGGATATTCCACGGGCAATTCTTACCGTAGCGTTGACTTTAGCGGCTGGTCCTGCTGTGTTGACGGCGCTGCGCAGAACTAAGAAACGCGCAGCGTTTCTAACTCCAATCGAATTTATCGAACGTGCGAAGTCACCAGAGGCAATTTAGTCACTTCTGCCAGCGAATCTCGCCCTCGTACATCTATAACGAGCTGATCTCCCAATTTAACTGAGTGCGAAAGTAGCGCTAGCGCTATTCCTTTCTTAAGGCTCGGTGAGAAAGTTCCACTGGTAACTTCTCCAACTATTTCACCTGCACTGTTTTTAACTTGCATTCCGGCTCGTGGAATTCCGCGATCTTGGCTGACTAGCGCGCGTACTCTGGGATGTGTTCCGCTTGCTTTTTCTGAACGGAGCGCTTCACTTCCACTAAATAATGGTTTCTCCCAACCAATTGCCCAAGTCGCTGCCGCCTGAACCGGAGTTATTGCAAGTGAGAGTTCATGTCCATGAAGTGGATATCCCATTTCGGTGCGCAAGGTATCTCGGGCACCTAGACCGCAAACCAAACCATCAAAGTTCTTTATGGCCTCGGTTAGCGCATCCCAAACTTTGGTTGCATCTTGCCAACGTGGCACGATTTCATATCCGTGTTCGCCGGTGTAGCCGGTGCGACAAAGGATTACTTTGCAACCAGCAATTTCAACATGGTCAAAAGCCATGTAATCCATTTCAGGATTTATGCCAAAAATTTCAATCACTTCGCGTGATTTTGGCCCTTGTACTGCAATTACTCCAAATGATTCGTGAAGGTTTACGATTTCGATACCTGCTGGAACTCGCGACATGAGATCTGCTACAACACTTGTCGTATTAGATGCATTTGGAATCAAGAAAAGATCTGTAGGGCTATTGCGGTAAACAATCAAATCATCGATGACGCCACCTTCACTATTGCAATGAAGGGTGTATTGAGCTTGTCCATCAATAATTCTATCCAGGTCGTTTGTGAAAACTGTATTTAAGAATTTCAATGCGCCAGATCCCTTTACGCTCACCTTTCCCAGATGCGAAACATCAAATATGCCAACCCGCTCACGGACGGCGGCATGCTCGGCTAGTACGCCTGCGCCGGGATATTCAATTGGCATAAGCCACCCACCAAAATCGGCCATCTTGGCAGAAAGGTTGATATGTCTATCGGCAAGTGGTGAATTTTTCATGACAACAACTTACACTTACCCGACCCCAAAAGTATTTTCGATTTGTACAGCCTCTAAAAGGAGATTCGATGACCACCCTGCACCTCTCAGATGGAATTATCAAAGATGAGATTCTGGTTGTTGGACTCTCTTTTAGAACGCCATCTAAAAAGGGGCAGGGTGCGCTGGTAATCGAAAGCGGAGATATAGCACTCGACAGTAAGAAGTTATTGGCAACTCTCTCTGATTTAGGGGCCACGGGAAAGGCTGATGAAGTAATTAAAATTCCTGGCACCGCAACCAAATTATTGGTTTTCACCGGACTCGGAGAAAATAAGCCCACTTTCTCAGATGAGACTTTGCGTCGCGCAGCAGGTGCTGCCGCCAGAGCGCTGGCAGGCAATTCCAGCGCCACATTTTCTTTCCCTGCTAAGAAGGCTGCAACTATTGCGGCGATCGCAGAAGGTGCGCTACTTGGCGCATATTCATTTAATAAATTTCGCGTTGATTCAATTGTAAATCGTCAATTAAGTTTGAAATCAGTAACCATTCATTCGGCTCTTGCAAAAAAGGCAGAAGCCAAAGAAGCGCTCAAGCGCGCCGCGATTATTGGTGAGTACACCTGCTTAGTTAGAGATTTGATAAACACTCCCCCGAGTCATTTAACTCCTGATTCATTCTGCAAGGAGATTGCCGCCTTGGTGAAGAAGGTTGGCGGTTCCGCGATTGGCCTAAAGGTTACGGTCATGAACGATGCGCAATTAAAGAGCAAGGGTTACGGTGGAATATCGGCTGTCGGCCAAGGTTCGGCCAATCCACCACGTCTTCTGCAGATTTCCTATACGCCAGTTAAAGCTAAGGCTAAAAAAAGTTACGCCTATGTCGGAAAAGGAATCACCTTCGATTCTGGTGGTTTAGCGCTGAAGCCAGCCGCGGGCATGGAAGCGATGAAATCAGATATGTCTGGTGCCGCTGCTGTTTGCGCTGCAACTATTGCAATCGCGTTGTTGAAGATTCCAGTAGCAATCGATTGTTACGCGCCTTTAGCAGAAAATATGATCAGCGATAACGCAACCCGTCCCAGCGACATCATCACAATGTATGGCGGAAAGACAATTGAAGTTCTAAATCCTGATGCAGAAGGCCGCTTAGTATTGGGAGATGCCTTGGTGAAGGCGCAAGAGAATAAGAACTTAGATGGCATCATCGATGTTGCAACTTTGACGGGTGCCCAAGTTGTTGCACTAGGTACTCGCACAAGTGCAATCATGACAAATAACCAGGATTTCAGCGATCAATTTTTTGCAATTACTAAATCCGCTGGCGAAGCTTTCTGGCCAATGCCACTGCCAGTTGAATTGCGAGCATCTCTTGATTCACCAGTTGCCGATATGGCAAATATCGGCGAGCGAATGGGCGGCATGATGGTTGCTGGGTTATTCCTCAAAGAATTTGTTGCAGCAGAGTTACCTTGGTTACACCTCGATATCGCAGGGCCTGCCTATAACGAAGGTGAAGCCTACGGTTACACCCCAGTCGGTGGCACAGGCGTAGCACTTAGATCACTCGTAGCGTTGGCCCAGGCGGCAGGCGTTTAGTAATCACAGGGCAAAACTGGCAAGATAGGCTCAACAAGCGAGAAGTTCATGAAGGAGCGCGCACAGGTGTCCAACTTTGATCTAGTAATTTTAGGCGGCGGTAGCGGCGGTTACGCAGCAGCCCTACGTGGCGCCCAACTTGGATTATCAGTTGCCCTAGTCGAAGCAGACAAACTTGGCGGAACCTGTTTACACCGCGGATGTATTCCAACTAAAGCCCTTCTCCACGCTGGCGAGATCGCCGATGGAACACGCGATGCCAGCCACTTTGGCATCAACGCCACATTTAATTCAATAGATATGACTGGCGTTAATTCATATAAAGATGGCGTGGTAGCCAAACTACATAAAGGTTTGCAAGGCTTAGTTAAGTCGCGCAGCATTACTTACATCGAAGGCCATGGAAAATTAGTAGCGAAAGATACCGTTGAGGTAAATGGTGCTCGCTACACCGGCAAAAATATCGTTTTGGCAACTGGATCATATGCGCGCACCTTGCCTGGCTTGGAAATTGATGGAAAGAGAGTCATCACATCCGAACATGCCATCAAGATGGATTACGTCCCAAAGAGCGTAATCGTTCTCGGTGGTGGAGTAATTGGTTGTGAATTCGCATCCGTTTGGAAATCTTTTGGCGCCGAGGTAACTATCATCGAAGGGTTGTCCCATTTGGTTGCACTGGAAGATGAATCTTCTAGCAAGCAATTAGAGCGTGCCTATCGCAAACGCGGAATCAACTTTGAACTTGGAGTTCGTTTTAAATCTCATACTGTCACGGCAGATGGTGTGACCATTACTTTGGAAGATGGCAAAACCTTCACCGCGGAGGTACTGCTTGTAGCCGTCGGGCGTGGCCCAGTTTCAGCAAATCTGGGTTATGAAGAGCAAGGCATCGCTATGGATCGCGGATACGTTCAGGTTGATGATAAATGCCGCACCAATGTTCCAGGAATCTGGGCCGTTGGAGATTTAATTCCCACACTTCAATTAGCGCACGTGGGCTTTGGCGAGGGAATATTAGTTGCTGAAGAAATTGCTGGGTTAAATCCTCGACCAATTAATTATGACGGTGTTCCTCGCGTTACTTACTCAGAACCAGAGGTTGCCTCTGTTGGTTTAACAACTGCGCAGGCGAAAGAGCGCGGGCATGACGTCGTCGAACTTAACTATGACCTAGCCGGAAACGGTAAAGCTCAGATTTTGCGAACTGCCGGTTCCATCAAATTGGTATCGCAAAAAAATGGACCAGTTCTTGGAATCCATATGGTCGGATCGCGCGTTGGCGAACTTCTTGCTGAAGCGCAATTAATTTTTAATTGGGAGGCATCTGCAGGCGATGTAGCACCTCTCATTCATGCGCACCCAACGCTTTCCGAAGCAATGGGTGAAGCGCACATGGCACTTGCCGGCAAACCACTTCACGCTCACGGTTAATCCAGTAAAAAATTAAATGGTTAATTCAACGGTAATAGGGAAAAGGAAAAAGCTATGACTTTCTCAGTAACAATGCCAGCGCTTGGTGAAAGCGTCAGCGAAGGAACAGTCACACGTTGGTTAAAGTCCGAAGGCGATCATGTCGCAATGGATGAACCGCTCCTTGAAGTATCAACCGATAAAGTCGATACCGAAATTCCTTCACCAGTAGCCGGAATTCTGCAAAAAATTGTTGTAGGTATTGATCAAACTGTTCCAGTCGGTGCCGAACTTGCAATTATTGCTGAAAGTGCGGCACAAGCAAGTGCACCAGCGGCTCCAGTCGCTGCAGCGCCAGTTGCTGCCGCTCCTGTTGTACCCGTTGTTGCAGCGCCCGTTGCACCTGTTACTCCCCCTCCAGCAGTGCAAGCCGCGAATAATTCTGCAGGAACAATTATTACTATGCCCGCACTTGGAGAAAGTGTTAGCGAAGGCACTGTCACCCGCTGGCTCAAGGGTGTCGGCGATTCTGTTGCAGTTGATGAAGCACTCCTTGAAGTTTCAACTGACAAAGTTGATACTGAGATTCCATCTCCAGTTGCCGGCACAATTATTTCAATCGATGTCCCCGTAGACACAACAGTTCCGGTTGGTGCCCGCCTTGCGGTTATTGGTGTCAGCGGCACAGCACCAGTTGCAGCACCTGCTCCTGTCACCCCTGCTCCAGTTGTTGTAGCACCAGTTGTTGCAGCACCTGTTGTAACTCCTGCTCCAGTAGTTGCAGCACCTGTTGCCTCAGCTCCAGTTTCGCAACCACTTGATGCTTATGTAACTCCGATTGTTCGCAAGTTGGCATCCGAACTTGGCGTGAATTTGGCAAATGTGAAAGGAACGGGAGTTGGCGGACGAATTCGCAAAGAAGATGTTGAATCTGCGCGACCAGCGACCAGCGCTCCTGCTTCATCCGCCCCAGCAGCTGCTGCACAATCTCAACGTCCAGCAACTGTTGCAGTCTCACCACTTCGTGGAACGACCGTGACAATGTCACGTCTTCGCAAAGTAATTGCCGCTCGCATGGTTGAATCGCTACAAGTTAGCGCGCAATTGACCACCGTTATTGAAGTAGATGTTACAAAGATTGCTCGTTTGCGCGAACGCGCAAAGGCGACTTTTGAAGCCCGTGAAGGTGTGAAGTTATCCTTCTTGCCATTCTTCGCCGTAGCCACATGTGAAGCGCTGAAGCAACATCCGGTTCTTAATTCATCGGTTGAGGGTGACCAAATTATTTATCACGGCACAGAACATCTTGGTATCGCAGTTGATACTGAACGTGGATTACTTGTCCCAGTAATTCATAGCGCCGGTGATTTGAATATGGGCGGAATCGCACGAAAGATTTCTGATCTCGCAGCACGCACCCGCGAGAATAAAGTAACCCCAGATGAACTAGGTGGTGGCACATTTACTCTCACCAACACCGGCAGCCGTGGTGCGCTCTTTGATACTCCGATTATTAATCAGCCACAGGTGGCCATTCTTGGATTAGGCGCAATTGTTAAACGACCAATGGTCGTTAAAGGTGAAGATGGTGGCGAAACAATTGCGATCCGTTCGATGGTTTATTTAGCTCTTTCATACGATCATCGCGTTGTCGATGGCGCCGATGCCGCTCGCTTCCTAGTGACTTTGAAAGAGCGCCTCGAAGGTGGAGCATTCGAATCAGATTTGGGACTCTAAAGTAAATGAGCGTTCCACAACGTATCGCAATTACAGGTGCATCTGGCTTAATCGGAAGCGCACTCGTTGGCCATTTAAAGTCAGAGGGCCACACTGTGCAACGTCTGGTGCGTCGTGCCACAGTTTCTCCTGATGAAATTCAGTGGGATCCCAAGACTGGTTATGTAGATATTGAAGCCCTGCGTGGAGTTGATGCAGTTATCCATCTCGCCGGTGTCGGAGTAAGTGATATGCGATGGACTAAAAAATTTAAATCGGAAATTCTAAACTCGCGTCTGCTTGGAACAACTGCAATTGCTAAAGCGGTAGCTGAAGTAAAACCGCAAGTATTTATATCTGCAAGCGCAATTGGTTGGTATGGGGATTCTGGGAATCGCGCAGTTGTCGAAAGTGATTCAGTTGGCAACGACTTTCTAGCTGCAGTTTGCCGCGAATGGGAAGCCGCGGCAGATCTGGCTGGCGATGTTCGCACCGTCAAACTCCGTACTGGGCTTGTATTAGACCCAACCGGCGGTGCACTCGGTCGCATGCTGCCGCTCTTTCGATTTGGTCTTGGCGGCAAGTTAGGTTCTGGAAAGCAATGGTGGTCTTGGATCACCCTGCACGATGTTGTGCGTGCGATCATCTTCTCACTAGAGAAAAATATCTCAGGACCAATAAATCTAACTTCGCCTAATCCCGTTACTAATCAAGAATTTACCGCAGCCCTTGCGAGAGCAATGAAGAGACCTGCTCTATTCCCAGCCCCCGCTATTGCGCTAAAGATTGCATTGGGAGGATTTTCAAGTGAGGTGCTGGGCTCGAAGAAAGTTATGCCAAGCGCACTAACTGACGCTGAATTTACTTGGGACTATCCGCACATTTCAACTGCGCTACAAGCCCTCATCGAGCAGTAACTCCTGCGCTGCAAGTCGACCCGACATGAGCGCACCGTTTTGTGAAGGCGCAGATAAATAATCTCCGGCAAGGTAAATAATTTCATTGAATTTCGAACTCTTGGCCTTTGTTTTTCCAGGAGCAAAGAGCGGCAGCGCAGAATTAATCTCATATTTTGCGATTAACCTCCAATTCTCGGTTGAACTCCCCCACATCAACGCCAGATGACGACGTACTTCTGATTCGGATGCATGAGTAATAGTTGTAGAGGAGATCAAGTTTTGACCTGCGGGAGCATAATTCCTAGAAAGATTTGAGATAACCAGTGAATTAATCACGGGTCCCCGATGATCGGCATCTAATATCAATTCAGCACCATCAGTTGGTGCAGCATCAGTTGCGTGATACCAAGTTGTTGCGCTGATTAGTGGCGAAACTTGATCAGCGTCTAGCAATTGTGCTGCGGTAGTTAAATCGGTTGCCAAAATAATTTTTGTTGCAACTAGCTCGCCTTGGTTAGTAAGGATGCGATTGTCACGTATCTCTTCAACCTGGGTATTCAGGCGTAGATCGATGATCTTCTCAGCCAGATTTTGCGAGAGAGTACCAACTCCGTGAGCTGGTATTCCCGACTTTCCAGAGATAAAACTTCTAATTAATTCACGACCCACCACGGCACTTACTTGTGATGGGTCGGTGAGAAATACACCTTGCAGAAATGGCTTCAATACCTTGTAATAAAAGCCTCCGGTGCCACATCGCAAGAGATGAGTTTGGACATCTTCATCCATTACAGGTTTCGTGGGCAGGTATTTAAGAAAGGATACTTTTTCTCTTAAAGTCCCAGTCTTTGATGAGAAGATTGAAAGCGGTGCTTGTCGCGGATCTCCAATTGCATGCCTTCGACTGCCAATAGATATACCTACAGTTCGAGGCGCTGTCTTAAAATCTAACTCTTTTGCCAGACTCAGCCGCTTGATTTCTGGATAATTCAAATTAATCAACTGAAAGCCACGATCTAAAATAAACCCATCAATGACATCAGTTGCGATTCGCCCACCGGCTCGGTCGGCCCCATCAATAACTGTCACTGGGTGACCTGCCTCTTGCAAAGTCAGCGCTGCGCTAAGACCTGCAAGACCCGCCCCAATGACTACATACATCTAGTTACGTGGTCTCACTTATTTTGTAATTTAGAAGGCCACCATATTTTTGGTCCAATTTCATGAACCAAGGCAGGTACCAAGATTGAGCGAACGATGATGGTATCCAAGAGCACGCCAAAGGCGACTGCGAAACCAAGTTGCGCCAGCGGAACCAACGGAAGCAGGCCAAGGACGGCAAATGTTGCAGCAAGCACAATTCCGGCGGATGTAATAACCGCGCCAGTGACTGTTACTCCCTTGATTACTCCAGCACGTGTACCGATTTTCGTACTCTCTTCGCGAACGCGAGTCATAAGGAAGATGTTGTAATCGATTCCAAGTGCCACTAAGAATATGAAGGCAAAGAGTGGGAATGAGTTATCGCCACCTGCAAAACCAAAAATGTGATTGAAGACCAAAGCACAAACTCCAAGAGTTGCAAAATAACTTAGAACAACTGTTCCCAAAAGAACTACTGCACTAAATATGCTTCGCAATAGCAAGCCCAAGATCAAGGTGATCACCAATAAGATAATCGGGATGATCGTCTTGTTGTCGCGGTTGTTTGCGGTGCGGACGTCGAAATAAACAGCGCTAGTTCCACCTACCAACGCTGTTGAATCCGCGCCTTTAGCCAGTTCACGAATCTTCGGAATATCATTTCCGGCTTCAACGCTATCTGGAGCTTTGTTGAGCGTGACATTTAGAATTGCACGCCCATTTACGATCTTTATTTCAGGCTTTGGCTGTCCAGAAATTACCATGCCATCAAGCATCGGAGTTACATCTGTAACACCAGGGGCGCTCTTTATGGCACCGGTAACTGCAGCAATCTTATTTACATCAATCACAACCTGAGTTGGATCACCTTCGCCGCCAGGGAAATGCGTTTCGAGAAGTTTTTGACCAACGACAGATTCAGGATTTCCAGTAAATGAATCAACTGTTCCAAGTCCGTCGGCCTTAAGAGTTGTGGAAGTAGCGGCAAATGCCAAGAGGACAACCCCAGTTATTACCCATGCCTTACGAGGATTTCGTCCAATTGAATTTGCAACTTTCGCCCAAAGTCCCGACAAAACATGATCATCCCCATCATTTTCCGGAATACGTGGCCAGAATATCCAGCGACCAAATATCAACAGAAGCGCTGGCAAAAGGGTCAAGATAGTGATCATAGAGACAACGATTCCGATAGCGCCGATAGGTCCAAGGCTGGCGGTATTTGTTAGCTGGCTAAATAGCAAAATCAAAAGTGAGATTGCAACTGTAGAGCCGGAAGCAAGGATTGGTTCCCATACCCCTTTATATGCTGCGCGCATCGCCACAAATCGATTGTCTGTGAAATGTAATTCTTCACGATAACGGGCAATAAGAAGGAGTGCGTAATCTGTTGCGGCACCAATAACTAATACAGACAGAATTCCCTGAGATTGGCCATCCACGTCAATAATGTCATTCTTTGCCAATAAATAAATAATTCCACCCGCAGTTGAAAGTGCGAAGAGCGAGGAGAGTAAAGGAATAATCCAAAGAACTGGAGATCGGTAAACAAAAATTAAAATAACTGCGACTACTGCAAGTGTGGTAAGAAGCAAGGTCGAGTCGAGTGAACCGAATGCTCCGAAGAGATCTCCTAATAAGCCACCAGGTCCGGTCACATATGGAGTAAATCCATTGGCTTGCGCGATTGGTCTGATGTCTTCACGAAGTGCTTCAATCACAGCTGGAAGTACGGGTTCATCGTTTGGTAATAATTTTGAAATGGCATTTCCGTCAAGTGGAACAATTGCAAGAAGTGCTTTTCCATCTGCGGCGGGAAACACTGTAATAACTTGGCTAGGGGCAAAATAATCCGAAATCTTTGCTGTTGTATCGGCCAAAGTTAAATCTCCAACTTTGGTGACATGGGCACTAACTACTGCTAGCGTTGCGGGAGTAAAAGTTCCTTCAAATAAAACTAGAGTTGGAAAGTTAAAAGAATCTTGCGAGGAAAAACTTTTGATTTGGTCAGCAGCGAGTGTCGCTTCTGCGCCTTTAGGCAAGAATGATGAGTTGTTATTTTCTTGGACCGAAGTTAACTTCCCGAATAACGGTCCGAAGACGCCGGTAATGATGAACCAGGCGATCACCACCAACATGGCGATAGCAAATGGTTTACGGTTCGTTTGGGCGCGTTCCAAAGTCACGATAGACAGGCCTTTCGGGGCGTTTAAGAGCAGAATTCGCTAGGAGTACAGCCTACCTTTACGCTGTACCAGTGCCACTTCAAACGCCGATCACCGCTGAAAAATTCTCGGCAAATATTGCGTTAAGCCACGGTGGCCTGATGGATTACGAAGCTGCCCTTGAATTGCAAAGGAGCTTCCATTCCGAAGTTGTGGCCGGTCGTCGTCCAAATACTTTAATACTTCTAGAACACCCATCCGTTTATACGGCCGGTAAGCGAACCCAAGATTTTGAAAAGCCAACAGATGGCACCCCCGTTATTAACGTTGACCGCGGCGGGCGAATTACTTGGCATGGCCCCGGACAATTGGTTGGATATCCGATTGTAAAATTATTGAAACCAACTGAATTAGTTGGATTTGTCCGCACCCTAGAAGGTGCGTTGATAAAAGTGTGTGCAGATTTCGGAATCAACGCCATACGTATAGATGACCGATCTGGTGTCTGGGTCAGCGATGCAAAGGGCGATAGAAAGATTGCAGCCATTGGAATAAGAGTGGCATCTGGTGTCACCATGCATGGCTTTGCACTAAATGTCTCCCCCGATCTCGCAGCCTTTGGCCAGATTGTTCCTTGCGGCATAGATGACGCTGATGTGACTTCAATGGCTATCGAATTAGCGCGCGAGATAGATATCTCTGAGGTAACGGCTGCTATTGAGAAGTATCTAGTCGAAGCCCTCGGTAAGGTAAGCGCATGACGATCGCACCCGATGGCCGCAAATTACTTCGCATCGAGGCTCGCAACACTGAAACTCCAATCGAACGTAAACCGGAATGGATTAAAACGCGCGCCAATATGGGACCTGAATACACCAGGTTACGCTCACTCGTTAAGAGTGAAGGTTTGCATACGGTGTGCCAAGAAGCGGCCTGTCCAAATATTTTTGAATGCTGGGAAGACAAAGAAGCAACATTTTTGATCGGCGGCGATCGCTGTACTCGCCGTTGCGATTTTTGCAATATCGACACTGGCAAGCCTTTACCTATTGATCGCGAAGAGCCACGCAAAGTTGCTGAATCTGTAAAAGCGATGGGGCTGCGTTATGCAACCATCACAGGTGTAACTAGAGATGATCTTCCTGATGAAGGTGCTTGGCTATACGCCGAAACAATTCGCCAAGTGCATGAATTAAATCCGGGTTGCGGCGTAGAAATGTTGGCGCCAGATTTTCATGCCAAGTCCGAATTACTAAATCAGATTTTTGAAACACAGCCAGAAGTATTTGCCCACAACCTGGAAACTGTGCCACGAATTTTCAAAAGAATTCGCCCAGCATTTACCTACGAAAAATCTCTGCAAGTAATTGGGATGGCGCGCGATTTCGGTTTGGTTACCAAATCCAACTTGATTTTAGGACTTGGTGAAACTCGCGAAGAAGTTTCGCAAGCTTTAGTTGACTTACACGCCGCAGGTTGTGACTTGATCACAATCACGCAGTATCTGCGCCCGACCAATAAGCATCACCCAGTGGAGCGTTGGGTTAAACCAGAAGAGTTTGTTGAACTAAGCGATGAAGCAACTGCCGTTGGTTTTCTAGGTGTTATGAGCGGACCGCTAGTTCGTTCCAGTTACCGGGCAGGAAGACTTTATAAGCAAGCGCAAGCAGCACGTGCTACGCAGGGATCGACGCGTGGCTGAAGTTGTCTATCCCCCAGTAATTATTGCCTTAAAAACCTTTTGGAAATACCTCGGTCTGCAATTTACATTTGAAGGCGATGCACATGTTCCACGTAAAGGTGGAGCAATCCTGGCGATGAATCACATCGGATATTTAGATTTTGCATTGATCGGTACCGCCGCACTGCCTTCAGGTCGGCTAGTTCGTTTCATGGCCAAGAAAGAGATTTTTGATAACAAGTTGGCAGGGCCGTTGATGCGCGGGATGCATCACATAAATGTAGATCGCAGCAGCGGTACGGCATCATTTGTTGCGGCGTTGCGTGCTCTTCGGGCAGGTGAAGTTATCGGGATTTTTCCTGAGGGAACAATTTCAAAAAGCTTTGAAATAAAAGATTTGAAATCCGGCGCGGTCAGACTTGCGATGGGTTCGGGTGTTCCTGTTATTCCAACGATTGTTTGGGGCTCACAAAGAATTTGGACCAAGGGGGTTAAACGAGATCTGCGCCGTAAGAAAGTGCCAATTTTTGTAACTTTTGGCACACCACTTACATTTGAAAAGGGCAGCGATGTCGATGCCGGTGAGAAATTATTACGAGAGACACTTCTTAGCCTTCTTCATGAAGTTCAAGGCAACTACCCAGATAGCCATGCTGGACAACGCTGGGCACCTGCTCGTCTTGGTGGTACGGCGCCCGCTCCCCTAAACTAACGTCCATGTTTAATAGAAATAAGGCGAAAGAGCCAAAGATTAAAAAGGTCCGCTTCAAAACTTTCCGTGATGCTTACTCTGTAACCAAATCCGTTAAACCTTGGATTGGCGCCGGCATCTTTGGTGTCTTTGCAATTACATGGGCAATCGGAATCTCAATTGGTATCGCCGTCGGATCTGCAATTTATATCAGCTTCGTCTCATTCCCTATCGCAGTTCTTGCTGCCATGTTCTTCTTTACGCGTATTGCCGCATCTGCTGCCTATGTCTCAATCGAGGGACAGATCGGCGCCGGAGCCAGCGTCTTGATGGCTATTCGCAAAGGATGGGTTACAACTCCTGCAGTTGCTGTGACCAAGAATCAAGATATGGTCCACCGCAGCATCGGTCGCGCCGGAATCGTTTTAACAGGTGAAGGAACCCAAGCAGTAAGAATTATGTTGCAGGATGAGCGAAAGAAATCTGAGCGCTTTGCACCAGGTGTACCTGTGATTGAAATTATGGTCGGAGATAACTCAGGCCAAGTTCCCATTCGTAAATTGCAAAAGCATGTCTCTAAGTTGCCAAAGAAGTTATCGGCACAGCAAATGCGTGAAGTTCGCGCGCGCTTTAAGGCTGTCGGTGGAATGTCTCTTCCAATTCCAAAGGGCCCAATGCCAAAGGGTGTTCGCGTACCTAAGCGTTAAGCTTTTTTACGCAGATCGCGCAACGCAGTTCCACTAAGGCGTTCGTGAATGCCGCGGCCGTTGTCGTCATAGGTAATTGCAGTTACTACAAGGACCAACAAGATCGTTCTTATGAGCGCCTGTATAGGCGAAGGTGCGCCACCGTCTGCAAAGCGAACTACCTTCAGCCCAACAATCCGATGACCGGCGGTTGCTCCCCCAAAACTGGTCAAAACTAGGACTTCAATGAAGAAGACCACCAAAGTTAGGCCACCCTCGCCCAAAAGGCCTAGGGCAATTGCGTAACACATCAGCCAGTCGATAGTCAGCCCAAGCAAGCGACGTCCCAAACTGATCTCGTGTTTCATGCGGGCGAGCCTACTGAATCGCTCCAGCCGCTGCAGGTTTTACATGGATGTAACACACCAGTTATGCCAAAACGCCATAGAAGTCTTAGGGTTTACCTAGATCGGTCGCTCTCAAAGTTGAGGCCCGAGTAAATCTGGCAGATGTGAAAATTCCGCCTTACTCTCGAATAATTTCCAAGACACGAGGAGCTCGCTTAAATGTTTAAAAACTCAGCAGAAGTTTTTGCTTACATTAAAAAAGAAGATGTAAAACTAGTTGACGTACGTTTTACGGATCTTCCAGGAATCCAACACCACTTCAACGTTCCTGTTGAATCATTCGATGAAGCCGTTTTCACTGATGGTTTGATGTTCGATGGTTCATCGATTCGTGGTTTCCAATCAATCCACGAGTCAGATATGAAATTGCTGCCTATTCCATCTTCAGCATTTATCGATCCATTCCGCCTAGAAAAAACTCTGGTAATTCTTTTCTCTGTACACAATCCATCGGATAACACTCCTTATTCACGCGATCCTCGTGGAGTTGTTGCAAAAGCTGTTGATTATTTGAAGTCAACTGGAATTGCAGATCAAGCCTTCTTCGCACCTGAAGCCGAGTTTTATGTATTCGATGCAGTTCGCTTCAGCACCAGCATGAATGAGTCTTACCACCATATCGATTCTTACGAAGGTGCCTGGAATACCGGCGTCGTCGCAGATCCAGATGGAACACCAAACCGTGGTTACCGCACCCGTATCAAGGGTGGCTATTTCCCAGTTTCACCAACAGATCAGTTTGCAGATCTGCGCGATGAAATGGTTATGGAACTTGGACGCGCTGGATTACTTGTTGAGCGTTCACACCACGAAGTTGGTACTGCTGGCCAGATGGAAATTAACTACCGCTTTACAGACATCCTTAGCGCAGGTGATGAATTGATGAAGTTTAAATACATCATCCGCAACGTTGCCTGGGAGGGCGGCAAGACTGCAACGTTTATGCCAAAGCCACTCTTCGGAGATAACGGTTCAGGCATGCACGTTCACCAATCACTTTGGAAAGATGGCAAGCCACTGTTCTTCGAAGCAGGAACATATGGAGATCTTTCCGATATGGCACGCTGGTATATCGGTGGACTCTTGAAGCACGCTCCATCACTTCTTGCATTCACTAACCCAACTGTTAACTCATACCGTCGTTTGGTTCCAGGTTATGAAGCGCCAGTAAACCTCGTTTACTCAGCACGTAATCGTTCTGCTTGTATCCGTATTCCAATTACTGGATCATCTCCAAAGGCAAAGCGCATTGAGTTCCGTTGCCCAGATCCATCATCAAATCCATACCTAGCATTTGCTGCAATGTTGATGGCTGGTATCGATGGAATCGTAAATAAGATCGAACCACCTGCCCCAGTTGATAAGGATCTTTACGAACTAGAAGGTGCAGAAGCTGCAGCTATTCCTCAAGTTCCAGGATCACTTGATGCTGTTCTTGACAGCCTCGAGAAGGATCACGAATTCCTTACAAAGGGCGGCGTCTTCACAGAAGACCTCATCGCAACTTGGATCGAATGGAAGCGTAAGAATGAAGTTGATTACGTTCGCTTGCGTCCACATCCAGCAGAGTTTGAACTCTATTTCGATATCTAAATCGAATTAGGCAAAAGCCCCGTCGAATTTTCGGCGGGGCTTTTGCATTTTCTTGTACTCTTACCATCATGCTCCTTGATATCTTGATCGCAATTTTCTTTCTCTTCATCGGGTTAGAGATAACATCGACGCTAAGCCACCCGAAGCAAATTCTTCTGCCTACCTTTGCAGCCCTTGGTGGAATGGTTGTACCTGCCGGAATATTTTTAGCGCTAAACCCAAACAGTCCAGCCTGGGCCACGGCAATGCCCACGGATCTCGCACTAGCTCTTGGCGTTTTCGCACTCCTTGGGAAAGGCGCAAATCCGGCAGCCAGGATATTTCTCTTAACGTTGGCAGTTGCAGATGATCTCTTCTCACTGATTGTTTTGGCAATTTTCTATGGTGACAAGTTAGACATCGCACATAGCGCTTCGACCCTAGGTGCTGCAGCAATTGGCGCAACGTTGGCGCTTATTCCGAGATTTCCGGTTTCTCAAGTTATAGGTTTTCTCTCACCCATCTGCACTTTTTTTGTTGTGCCGGTCTACGTTATCTCTAAGTTATCTCAAGGAATCTCAATCGAATCTCTTACGTCATCGACCGCTACATCACTGATTGCAGCGCGCGTTATAGGAAAAATTGTTGGTATAACTTTATTTGCTTGGCTTGCCGTAAAGATAAATCTGGCATATTTGCCAAAGGATCTTCACTTTACAGAAATTGCAGGTATTGGCGCCTTAGCTGGTATGGGTCTAACCGTTGCCTTAGTTATCTCAGAGGTGGCAATTGACAGTGAAATAGTTCAAGGTGAAGTTAAGGCAGGTCTGATAATTTCTGCAGTTATCTCAGGGCTAATTGGTTATTTCTGGCTTAAGCGCTCTCTTGTTTTGAAATAGTAGAGCGCGATATCAAAAAGTGTCCGAGCGCACCGACAGTCAGGGCAAATAGCACTCCGACGTTTGCAAAAGCCCAAGGACCTTCTTTACCACCAATTAAAAATAGTAGGTAGCCCTGCCACGATAACCAACTAGCAAATGTATTGGTAACAAATCCCCAACCGACGATTGATCCAATTGCCATAATTACAAGGGGGCGCCAATTCCAAATACCGTAACGACCGGAGGCAGAGAAAAGATCTGCTTCAACAAATGGCTTACGTCGCAGCAATACGTCAGTTACAAAAATTGCAGACCAGGTTGCGATTGGCACTCCAAGAGTGATCAAGAATCCCTGAAATGGAAAGAAGAAGTTATCGGCGACCCAAACTATATAAATGGTTCCGAGCAACATGATTGTGCCATCAACACTTGCCGCTACGTGACGCTTGATAGGAAGCCCAACAGATATCAGGGTTAGTCCGGATGAATACAGATCCAGAATTGCGCCACCAACTAATCCTAAGATTGCGATTAGCGCAAAGATTGCCAAATACCATGTTGGAAGCAAGGTGGTAAGTGCACCAATTGGATCCATTGCTATTGCATCCGCCAACTTTGGATCACTGCCGGCTAAAAGCGCACCGTATGTAACCAAACCAATTGGAACGATCGAGGCACCTAAAACTGTCCAACCGACAACAGAGCGACTAGATGTTGTTCGCGGTAAGTAGCGTGAATAATCTGCAGCCGAATTCACCCAACCCAGCCCAATTCCGGTAATTCCAAAAATGAGTGCGCCAATAAATCCCTGCAAGTTTCCTGAAGGAATCGCAGAAACAGCGCTCCAATTTACTGAATCGACAGTCAGCGCGATATATGCAACTGTTGCTGCAACTGTAACTAGAGTTAAATACTTTTGTAAGCGCATGATTACACCGTGGCCAAGCACTCCCCCATAAATCGTCAAAGCCGCTGCGATAACAAATCCGATCACCATTGCTAAATCACGATCTATATCTCCCAATCGGACCAAGATCGTGCCGGTGGCTAGCGTTGCCAAGGAAACCAGCACAGTTTCCCAACCAACAAAGATTAAATAAGAGAGAAGACCAGGAACAATATTGCCCTTGATTCCAAAGGTGGCACGGGATAAAACCATGGTGGGAGCGTTAGATCTTTTGCCTGCAAGTGAACTAAAACCAACCAATAAAAATGAAAGTATCGTGCCAATAAAGGCCGCAGCAGTTGCTTGCCAAAATGAGATTCCGAATCCGAGAAAGAATGAACCGTATGACAGAGCAAGAAGTGAAACATTTGCCCCACACCATGGCCAGAAGAGAGATGATGCCTTTCCGATGCGCTCAGACTCGGAAATGACATTAGTTCCATTTAATTCTGGGTTCAATCTTTTCTACCTTTGCTTATTTTATTCATCGCAACTGTGGCGAAGTGCGCAAGAATACCAATAACAATTCCCCAGATTAAGTCAATAAATAGGGTAACTAGCGCGGTGATTATTAACACCATCGCTTCCGCTTTTGTGGTTCTTAGAGATTCGGCAATAGCTGCTGGATTTAATATGCGATAGCTGATGCCAATTAAAACGCCCGCAATTGCTGCAGTTGGAATCGCGCTAATAATTGGTGCCAGAATGAAAACAACTATAAGCAAAGTCATGGAATGAAAGACGGCTGCAATTCTAGTTTTCGCGCCACTTCTAACATTGACACTGGTTCTTGCAATCGCACCAGTTGCCGGCATGCCACCAAAGAGCGAGGCACCAATAGTTGCAAGTCCCTGACCGATTAACTCTTTATTGGGTGAATATTTAGCTGTGCCTTTGGCATGAACCATTCCATCTGCGACTCTGGCTGAAAGAAGGGATTCGATCGCGGCCAAGACTGCGATTAAAAAAGCGGGCAGAACTAGAAACTTGAAATCTTCAAAGGCAATATCACCACCGGCCCATGTGCCTACGGAACGTGGAATTTCTCCAATCGTGTGAACTGAAATGTTGAAGATATTTACAACTAGCGTAGTTACCAAAATGGAAACGGCACTTGCTGGTATATAGATTTTGAAACCAAAATTTCTCGATAACTTCGGATAAGTGAATTTGATAACCAGTGTTAGTGCGACCACGGCTATAGATTGCCAGTGCATCCCAATTTCCAGAGCGCTACGCAAGGTTTGATAAGCAATCGGCACCGTCTTATCACCATCTGCTTTATCAATTTCTAGAGCGAGTGGAAGTTGTTGCAATGCAATAACAATTGCAATTCCAACTGTGAAACCCTCGACAACCGCCCATGGAACTTTATTCATGATCGTTCCCAAGCGCAGCGCGGCAGCGATAAGTACGAAGACTCCAGCCAGCAGTCCCAACGCGGGTATTGCCTTAACGCCATATTTCGAAACTATTGGAATCAGAACTACAGTCATTGCTCCAGTGGGACCGCTAACTTGATAGCGAGAGCCGCCAAACAAGGCTGCGACCAAGCCAGCGATGATCGCAGTTGTCAGTCCAGCGGCGGCGCTCATGCCAGTTGTGACAGCAAATCCCAGCGCCAACGGTAGAGCAACAATTGCCACTGTTAAGCCTGCGACTAGGTCATTATTTAGATCAGAGCGATTGGCGGGAAAGTCATTTCTAGATAAATAAGAAATGCGCATATCTGCATCTTAGTTCGTATTCAAGTAATAAGACCGTAGGAGCTGAACTCATTTACTAGCGTAAATCCAACTTTCTCATACGCTCGTTTAGCGCTGACATTCAAAGCAAATACGCCTAAACCGACATGTGATATTCCCTGCGCTGCAACTGATGTCAACATTTCGGTCACCAATTCCTGAGCCAGTCCTCTACCTCGGTAATCACTATGTGTTGCAATCGATGCGAACATAACCTGTCCCGTGCGCCACTTAACTAAAGCGCCGACAGAGACAAGCTGGCCATCGATTCTTTTCCCACCCCATAAAATAACTTCATCATTTCCCGGCCAAACGGAAGATTTACGAGCATGCCCCTTCAGCAACTCTGTTATCTCTGACTCATCTGTACAAATCTCGGCCTGTTTACCTGAACTGAAAGAGTCAGTATCTATTGAATAGAAATCCCAATTTACGCGATGTACATATTTTGTGAGGTCTACCTTTACATTTAACGTTGTAGAAAGACGATCACAGGGAAGAATTACAGGATCATTACCAAGTGCCATGGCAAATATGGATCCGTCTTCATCGGCAACCGAGAAACTTAAGTTTTCATCACCTACATGAGCAGTGATGAACCGTTGCTCAGGAGCGTAGGTGGTAAAGGTTTCTAGGTCACTCGCGCGGTGTTTAAGTGAATTTAGTACCTTGGCGTAATTATTAGTCGAGGAAGAAGTCAAGAAGAAAATCCGTTGTTCCGGGAACCACAGAATACTTTTCCAGATCCGTAACTCCAACTGACGCCAACACCTCATCATCAACAAAGAAGTTTCCGGTGCAATCCTTTGATGCGCGATTTAAAATTACATATGCAGCATCTGCCAAAATCTCTGGCGTACGACATGTTGCAGTGTCAATGCCCGGAATCATCTGCAGCGCAGCAGTATCAATGGCCGTGCGTGGCCAGAGCGCATTTACTGCAATCCCGGTCTTGCGAAATTCCTCGGACATTCCCAAAACGCACATCGACATTCCATACTTTGCCATCGTGTAGGCAACGTGATTTTGGAACCATTTTGCCTTCATCGATAGCGGTGGAGATAGAGTCAAAATATGTGGGTTACGCCCAGCTTCAGCCGATGCGCGCAAGTGCGGGATCGCTGCTTGCGAGGTGAGAAAAGTGCCGCGCACATTTACATCAAACATCAAATCAAAGCGCTTGGCCGGAGTTGCTTCAGTGGGCGTTAAATTTATTGCGCTGGCATTGTTGATCAAGATATCTATACCGCCGAAGGTTTCAGCAGCTTGCGATACCGCAGCAGCGATTTGTGCCTCATCGCGTAAATCGCATTGGATCGGCAACGCCGTTCCACCTGCAGCGCGAATTTCTTCAGCCGCCGAATGAATAGTGCCTGGCAACTTTGGATTTGGATCAGATGTCTTTGCGGCAATTGCAACAGATGCACCGTCGCGCGCTGCTCGCAAAGCGATAGCTAAGCCAATTCCGCGAGAGCCGCCAGTGATAAATATCTTCTTGCCAGATAGGTCTCCAGTGATTGTCATTACTTACCTTTCCTTGCCATAAAGTTCATAAACGCTTCCATCGCTTCATCTGATTGCAGGGCAAGTGAGAAGAGTTCAAACTCTGCTTTCATGACTGCTGCAACAGAGTCATGTTTGCTCGCCTTCAACAAGGCCTTTGTATTTATCATTGCTTGTGGTGGATTCTGCGCAATTTGATTCGCTATTTCTAGCGCCTCGCGAAGTGGGTCAGAAGCAATTGATGCAACCAGTCCCATAGTTTGCGCACTTTCGGCGTCAAAACTTTCCCCGGTAAAGAAAATTTTGGCAGCCCTTTGATACCCAACCAAAAGAGGAAATAGATAGCTTGAACCTGCCTCTGGGACTAAGCCCAGGGATGCAAATGGCATCGAGAATTTCGCACTGGGTGCTGCTATCACAACGTCACAATGCAGGAGCATTGTTGTTCCGACGCCGACGGCATTTCCTTTTACGGCAGCGATCAGTGGCTTGGGAAATTCGAGTAGCGAACCAAGGAAGCGCGCCACATCGCTATCTTGACCAGTTGGTGGGTTGGCTAAGAAATCTGCGATGTCATTGCCGGCGGTGAAATGATCGCCTTCACTGGTCAGAATCACTGCTCTGACTCCAAAGTCGCCGGCTGCCTCATTTAGACCAGTTGCAAGTCCGGCATACATCTCGCGAGTAAGCGCATTCATTTTCGTTGGACGGTTGAATGTAAGTATCTGAACTTCGCCTTCGCGGCGGCTGTTGATTTCGGCCATTCGCGCATCGTACTGGTTGGTAGCCTCTCAGGAAAGGAGCACAATGAAAGGAGCACTACGGGAGTGGCGGAGAGGCCAACATGGCACCAGAGAGAATTCTTAACACACGCGAACTTAATCCATTCGAAAAATTAGTCTTGGGACTACTCTGCGAAGGTAAAACTAATTCAGCGATCGCTCGCCTGACTTCGCATAATGAAAAAGTAATTGAGAATACGGTCAGTCGCACAGCCAGAGCGTTCAATATTAAATCTGATCCAGATACGAATATGCGTGTGCTGCTGGCGCTAACATTTCGCACACATTACGGCGACGCCGCCATCGAGCACCTAAGCGTTACCTGTTCACATTTGGAAGAAGATGAAGAAGGTCGAAAACTTTGCGATGGCGAAAATCATTAGATAAAAAGAGTTAGCGAGGTGGGTTTTTTGCGACTCGCCCATAAATGACCCGCTAGAAGGGCCAACCATAGACGTACCCTTATTAACACTTCCCTTCAATAAGTGCTCACATTCGGTGATCGCTCTCGTAGTAACTTATTTGGAAAGGTTTAACATGTCGTTACTCTCTTGGAAACTTCATGGAAACGGAAAATCTGTTTCTGCAGGTGCAGTTGTATCTACTGATGAAAGATTGAGTTGGCCGCGAACTGTTGGTGTTGGTCTACAACATATCGCCGCAATGTTCGGCGCAACCTTCCTGGTTCCAATCATCACTGGATTCCCACCAACGACTACTCTCTTTTTCTCAGGAATTGGAACAATTCTCTTCTTGATCATTACCGGAAACAAAGTTCCTAGCTATTTAGGATCATCTTTTGCATTCCTTGGCCCAATAGGCGCTGCTGTTGCATCTGCTGGTGCAGGTGGCGGAATGGCCGCAGCCCTTGGCGGAATCGTCTTCACCGGTGTCGTTCTAGCGCTAGTTGGTCTGGCGGTTCGTGCCGCTGGAATTGGCTGGATCAACTGGCTGTTACCTCCAGTAGTAACCGGAACCATCGTTATGGTTATTGGTTTTAATTTAGCGGGAGCTGCCAAAGGTAACTTCACTAAAGATCCACTAATTGCAATAATCACTCTGGCAAGCATCGGATTGATCGGTGTACTTTCCCGTGGCTTTATGAGTCGCATCAGCATCTTCCTAGGTTTAGTAGTCGGCTACGTAGTCGCATTCGCCATGGGTGATGTAGACACAAAGGGAATTTCGGCAGCCGCTTGGTTTGATACACCAACCTTTACTACGCCAACTTTCAGCATGAATGTAATGATCCTTTTCTTGCCTGTTGTCTTGGTTTTAATCGCCGAGAATGTCGGTCACGTTAAAGCGGTGGCTGCTATGACTGGAAAAGATCTAGATGACCAGATGGGAAATGCCTTGATGGCAGATGGAGTTGCAACAACCCTCGCCGGTTTCGGTGGCGGTTCTGGAACAACTACTTATGCGGAAAACATCGGTGTAATGGCGGCGACCAAGGTTTATTCAACTGCTGCATATTGGATAGCCGGTGCGGGAGCAGTCTTGCTATCGCTTTCACCAAAATTCGGCGCAGTTCTAAGCGCTACGCCAGCTGGTGCACTCGGTGGAGTTTCCACTGCTTTGTTTGGAATGATTGGAATCTTGGGTGCACGAATTTGGATTGAATCTCGTGTTGATTTCTCAAATTCCACAAACCTACTAGTAGCTGCATCAGCGCTAATTATCGGAATCGCAGATTACTCATGGACACGTGGTGATTACACTTTCACGGGAATCGTAAACTCAACACTAGTTGCTGTAATCGGATATCGCGTATTGCACGCAATTTCTGAGGCTCGCAGCAAATAACCAAAGCAAGTCTGTAGCGAAGGGGCGGATTATTCCGCCCCTTCTGCATTTTCTACCTAGTACTATTTTCCGATGGTCATACCCAGCCGCATCATTGAATACATAATCGCGGCAATGATAATTATTTTGGCGCCCGGGCCAAGTGTTCTATTCGTTATTGCTAGAGCCATTGCATGGGGCAGAAAAATTGCCGTCTTCACTGTCGCCGGAAATGTAACTGGAGCATTTGTGCTTTCATCTTTGGTCGCATTTGGGTTGGGACCAATTCTTTCAAGTTCAGAGTTAGCTTACTCGGCTGTGCAATGGGGTGGTGGTGGATACCTCGTCTATCTTGGAATCTCTGCGATACGCGCCCGCAAAATTCATGCTGCAGATATGCGCAACCAAGGTGGCAGCGTTCCAACATTTTGGCGATCAGTGCGCGATGGTTTCTGGGTTGGAGCGTTAAATCCCAAAGGGCTAGTTTTCTATGCCGCTGTTCTGCCACAGTTTGTGGATATTGAACGTGGGCATGTGACTTCACAACTCTTACTACTTGGCGCTCTCTTTTCGATTTTGGCATTTATCTCAGATGGTACTTGGGGCTTACTAGCCGGAACTGCGCGTGCGTGGCTGGCAAGTGATGAGAAGCGATTAGAAAACTTAAGGTCAACTGGTGGAATAGTGATGATTACCTTGGGTCTGTTGGTGATTGCGTCAGCGGTGCGTGATTTAATCACCACATGAATTCAAAGATCGTAAAACCACAAAACCCCGCGCGCGACACAATTGCGCCTTCAGATCTAACCTTTGGTTTATCTACCTGCAAGAGATGTCTATGGATTAAATACTGGTTTAAAGTCACTATGCCAGGGCAATTTCCGCTAGTTAAACCTTTATCAGCTTCCCAAGAAGAACACTTTCATCGTGCGGCGATGCCGGATCTTGATCCTTCGCTTGCACCGGGCGTTGTAAAGCAATGGGGTCAATGGGTAAAGAGCGCCCCGATTGAAATAGATGGCAAGGCAACACGTTGGAGAATTCTTGGAATTTATGATCTATTGGCGCATTACGAAGATGGAACAGTTGGAATCATCGACTGCAAGGTTTCAGATTCCGATCGCGACAACTCCCAGTTCTATGCCCCGCAACTTGAGGCCTATGCCTACGCGCTAGAAAACCCAGATAAAGGCAAGCCCTTTCCGGTATCAACTATGGGGTTGTTAGTCTGGAAATTAGCAGGAATCACAGAGACCCTTGATGGCAAACATGGTTTTGGGGTTACCCAGCACTACCTTCATGTAACACGAGATCAAGCGCAATTTAAATCTTTAATCTCAGATCTGATTAATGTGATTGAAGGCGATCTTCCTGCAGCCGGACCAGATTGCGATACTTGCAACTATCTTACAAAGCGATTGGCACTGGAAAGCGATTAATCTTCGCTCTCTTCCGTTGTCTTTTTAGCTTTAGTTGCGTAGGCATCTACATATTCTTGGCCAGACATTTCTTGAATCGTTGACATGATTTGGTCTGTGACCTCACGAAGGTACTGTAAATCTGTCGAATCTCCATCGAAGTACATGGGTTCGCCGAAAATCATTTTTACGCGCATAACCTTTGGTATGACAGTGCCGGTAGGTTGAATTTTTTCAGTATTAAACATCGCCACTGGGATAATTGGTGCGCCAGATTCGATTGCCAAGCGCGCAATTCCGGTACGGCCCTTATATAAACGTCCATCAGGTGAGCGAGTTCCTTCAGGATAAATTCCAAGACACTTGCCTTCTGCCAAAACTTTTAAACCTGTGATTAGCGCAGCTTCGCTTCTGCGCCCACCCGAACGATCAACTGGCACTTGACCGAGTGCGATAAAAGTTAACTTCTTTAATAAACCTTTAGGTCCAGGTGAAGTGAAATATTCACTTTTTGCTAAGAAGGTTACTTTGCGAGGCACAACCAGCGGCATAAATATGGAATCGCTAAATGAGAGATGATTTGAAGCAATAATTAAAGGACCAGAAGCGGGAACGTGCCTTAACCCCTTGACCTTGGGGCGAAAGAGAATCATAAGAAATGGCGTAAGAAACGCGCGCAAGATGCCGTATGGCAGGTTGTTCATGGCGCTAATTTAGCGCCAAATCGTTCCAATGTGCGAATATGAGCCATGGAGCAAGGCTAATGAGCGAGAAAAGCAACCGCAATCACGATGCTGATGATGCAAATGATCGCGAATTAATCAATATGGAATTTGAATCAATGGTCGAAGGACTTTCACTTGACGAATCATCGCCTTCAACTTATCTAGATGAACTAGAAAGTTTTGTCGATCAGAATAGATTTATTGCTCCGACTCCCCCACGTAAATCACTCATGGCGAGCTTGCAGTCCGCACTTTATGCATTTAAGAAGTGGAAAGAAGGCAAGACAGATCGCGATGGCGACGGTGCTTCGCTCTAAATTCGAGAAAGATCGGCGACACCAACTAAGCCAGCATGGTTGCCAAGAACAGCTGCCACAATTTCTGGATACGGATGTTTGCCACTAAACGGAATTAATCTAAGTGCGGCATCACGTGTTGGTCCAAGAAATAACTCGCCCGCATCAATCACGCCGCCTCCAAGTACTACGCAACTTGGGTCAATTACTGCACATAATGAAGCGATACCGGCGCCTAAGTAAGTAGCCATAGTGTTAAAGGCCGCAATTGCAACTGGATCACCATCCCGGGCTGCTTCGGTAATGTGGTTTCCTCTTAAACCTTCGATAGTTCCATCTCCGCGTTCCAACAAATTACGCGCTAACAAAGGGCTGGCATCGATTGCTTCGCGGGCATGTCGCAGCAGCGCCGAGCCAGAGGCGTATTGCTCAAGACATCCTCGTATTCCACATCCGCACAGCTGGCCCTCTGGAACTATTCGAATATGACCAAGTTCGGCGCCAATTCCAAATGCGCCACGGAAAACGGAACTGCCAAGAATTAAGCCGCCACCAACTCCGGTGCCAAGGGTTAACATCATTAAATCGCTACGGCCTCGTCCGGCACCGAACTTAAATTCTCCCCAAGCGGCGGCGTTCGCATCATTTTCTAGAACAATTTTTTTGTGAAGAATCTCGGTTAACTCAGTTACGAGATTTACACCGTTCCAATTAGAGATATTTGGAGTAGCCAACATAGTTTGCCGCTCGGATGAGATAAAACCCGCCGCCGAAACTCCAATGGAATCAACTGAATATTGCTGGATTAATTCGGTTGCCACGTTTGCAATTGCTTCTGTTAGGGCGCGACCACCTTCACGCGGTGTATCGCGCCTGGCAGTAGCCAATATTTCACCGGTGCCAGTTACGACTCCGCCGAGTACCTTGGTGCCGCCAACATCAATTCCAATTGCGTTTACAGCCACTTAGTTAGCCTTCGAGATGTTCTTTAAGCTGCTTTAGCGCGCTATCGATAGTAGTTTTCTCTTGCTTTGTAATCATCATTGCTGGGATTGGCATCGAAAGTCCGACAGATAATTCATACGTTACTGAGGTTGTGTCGGCATCTAGGCTCTTCAGCAAATATGCACCATCCATTTTGGTAAGTATGTTGGCATCTTCAAGTGTGAAGGTGACTTTAGAGGGAGCAGAACTCCAATCAAAAGCCAGAGTTACTACATCTTTAACAGGTCCGGCATCAACGGTTAATTTGGCTTTAAGGGCTCTGCCTTCTGCATCGGTCTCCAGTACGTCAACTTTTTTAAACGAGGCCGACCAATCTGGGTAGGAAGCTACGGCAAATAAGGTTGCGCCAACTTCGGCGATAGGGGCATCGATGCTGATCGTGGAACTGCTGAATTCGCTCATGGCCAAAGGTTACCTGTAAAAAAGACCTTTCCAGCCTCTCCCCATTTTTTAAGGCGGGCGATAGCGTTAGCGCCATGAATGAAATCTCAATTGCGCCCCTTGTCCCTGCTGCAGCTTCTGGCAACCTCACAAATCTGATCACAGAACGTGCCTGGTTTGAACCTAATCGCACAATGATGTCGCGCCCCTTGGGCGATGGCTGGCAGAAAGTTTCAGCACAAGAACTGGAAGCTGAAATTCGTGCAACTGCAAAGGGGCTCGTTGCTGCCGGAATACAAATAGGCGACCGAGTAGCAATTATGGCGCGCACTCGATACGAGTGGACAATTTTAGATTTTGCCATTTGGTTTGCTGGTGGATGCGTTGTTCCGATTTACGAAACATCTTCGGCCGAACAAGTTGATTGGATCCTTAGCGATTCAGGCGCCGTAGGCTTAATCGTTGAAACTCCAACGCACCGCGAATTTGTAACACCAGTTCTCCCATCGCACACCAAACATATCTGGACCATGACCGAAGATGTTCTATCGGTAATGGCAAATGCTGGTGCACATATCGGCGATGATGAAATAGATCGCAGACGAAACGCATTACTGCCCGAGACGCTAGCTACTTTGATCTACACCTCAGGAACAACTGGAAAACCAAAGGGAGTTGCGTTAACGCACGGCAATTTCCTTTCCGAGTGTGGAAACGTTGTTGAAGGTGCCAGCGATTTATTCTTGAAACCTGATGGTTCAACGCTTCTCTTTCTGCCAGTTGCTCACGTTTTTGGTCGCATGGTTCAAATTGGAGCCATCCGCGCTGGTTTACATCTTGCTCATTGCAGCGATCCGATTGGACGTCTACAGCCAGATCTAGCTTCATTTAAGCCAACATTTGTGCTTGCTGTTCCACGAATTTTTGAAAAGGTTTACAACGGCGCCGAAGCTAAGGCAGATGCTGCAGGAAAAGGAAAGATATTCCGTAAGGCTGCCGACGTTGCTATTGCCTATAGCGAAGCCATGGATAAGCGGGGATTCAATCCACTACTTTCGCTAAAACATGCTTTATTCGACAAATTAGTTTTCTCAAAGATTCGCGCGGCGCTCGGCGGCAACGTTGAAGCGGCAATCTCAGGCGGTGCTCCACTTGGAAGCCGCCTCGGACATTTCTATCGCGGGGCTGGAGTCACTATTTATGAGGGCTACGGATTAACTGAAACAACCGCGGGAGCAACTCTAAATATCACTGGTTCAATCAAAGTTGGCACAGTAGGTAAACCAATTCCCGGAACTTCTATCAAAATTGCCGAAGATGGTGAAGTCCTAATTAAGGGCCCAATCGTTATGCGCGGTTATTGGCAGAATGATGAAGCCAACTCTGAAAGCTTCACCGAAGATCACTGGTTTAAATCTGGAGATCTAGGAAAGATAGATGAAGATGGTTTCCTTTCTATCGTCGGACGCAAGAAAGAACTAATCGTTACCGCCGGCGGCAAGAACGTTGCCCCAGCAGTTCTTGAAGATCGCTTGCGTTCTCATCCTTTGGTCAGTCAGTGCATGGTTGTCGGTGATAATCAACCGTTTATCGCAGCACTTGTAACCATTGATGCTGATGCGCTCAAGAATTGGATAGTTGCCAATAAGAAAGATGGCGCCACCATTGCAACTCTTACCCAAGATCCAGATCTTATTTCTGTAGTTCAAACTGCAGTCGATGAAGCAAATAAGGCGGTCAGTAAAGCTGAGTCAATTCGAAAGTTTGTAATTCTTCCTACTGATTTCACAATTGCTGGCGGGCAACTAACTGCCAAACTCTCCATCAAGCGACATGTGGTTGCGCAAGAATTCGCACGGGAGATCACTGAACTCTTCGCAAAGTGAGCAACGCCGCTCGCTTAGATCTGGCACGTGAACTCCATGATGGAATTGCTCAAGATCTAGTTGCACTCGGTTACGAACTAGACCTCTTGCTCGCACATTCGGATACGTCAATGGAATCGCGAAAAGAGGTTCGTGGTATGCGATTTCGTGTGGATGAGATGATCTCTAAGGTGCGTCGTGAGATGTATGAACTGAGAGATCGAAAGATAGAGAGCGTTCAGGATTTTCTAACCAAAATTGCTCAGCAACTTTGTGGTTCGGCCTTAACTAAAGTTGATATAGAAGAGTTCTTCATTAATGAAGTTCTTAGCAATAACGTTAAAGTTATCGCCACAGAATTACTACGCAATAGTGTTAGTCACGCTAGGGCTAGCGCGATTGAATTGCACTTGCGCCAGATAGAAAATCACATCTACCTAGAAGTGCGCGATAACGGTATTGGAGGTTTAACGATGGAGAGTTCACGTTTGGGTTTAATTGGAATACAAGAACGAGTAGAAAACTTCGGCGGAACCCTTACCTATCAATCAACCGAAGTTGGGTCCCGCATCTCCGTAACTCTTTGATTGATCAGATAAGCCCGCAAATACTTATTGTCGATGATCATCCATCGGTTCGATCTGGTGTTCGGCGTGCGGTTGAAGGTGCCGGAATGCGCTGTTGCGGCGAAGCAGCATCCCGTGATGAAGCCTTCGCTCAAATCGCACTCCATGTCCCTGATGGTGTGGTTCTTGATTTAAATCTTCCGGATGGTTCTGGGCTCGATGTTATTAGTTGGATTCGCGAACACTCGCAAACCATGGCTATCGTCATGCTTACTGTGAGCGATGAAGACTCGCATCTATTGGCGGCGATGAAATCTGGAGCCAGCGCATACGTGAAGAAGAGCGCTCCCCTGTCGCAAATAATTGCCTCACTCGAGGCAGCGCTTGCACAACCTAATAATTTCAGCGCACCAGGAATGGCATCAATTATTTCTACAACAAAGATAAGTTTTGATTTAACTCCGCGCGAACTTAGCGTCCTCAAAGCGATTTCGTTAGACGGCGCCAATAAGGATCTAGCAAGATCTCTGTATATTTCGGAGGCTACATTTAAAACCCACCTCGCATCTATCTATAGCAAGATGGGTGTTTCAAGCAGATTTAGCGCAATTAACAAAGCGCGTAACCTCAATCTTTTATAAGTAAATCCCGAAAGGCGCCCGCCCAAATTTGCCAACGCCAATTTGAGTAAATCCATTTACGTCCTGCAACTCCCATTGCTCGCGCGGCTTGCGGGTCATCGAATAGCGAAATTATCGCCCGCGCAACATCATCCGGATTTGTACCATCGACAGTTAGCCCAGTTACTCCTTCAACCACCGCATCTGGAGCGCCTCCAGAAATACCTGCGACCACGGGAAGTTCGCACGAGCTGGCTTCTAGATAAACAATTCCCAGCCCTTCTACTTCTAGCCCCGCTAAGCGAGATCGCGACGGCATCGCAAAAATATCTCCAGCACATATATATCTCGGCAAATCGGCATGTTGAATTCTTCCGATAAATGTTATTGCGTTCGAAACTTTTAGCTTTACAACTAACTTTTCCAAATGTTCACGATACGGGCCCTCGCCCACCATCAAAATATGCGCAGTGGGATGGCTTTGCAAAATCTTAGGAAGGGAGGCAATCAAAGTGTCTTGACCCTTGCGGTGAACAAGTCGCCCAACGCTCACAATTACTTTTTTATCGGTTAAGCCTAAGGAGTTACGTAACTCTGGCGCACCTGGATGAGGCGCGAAATGATCGGTATCTATGCCGGGTGCAATCTTGACCATCGCCTGCGAAGCGCGCTTTGAGAGTGAACGAGAAATTTCGGATCGCGTGAAATCCCCTAGGTAAGTTAAATGATCGACGTTATTGCCTATGAAACGGATCGCTAATTTAAATGGCCAGACCTTTGACCACCAAACTTCGTGTCCGTGAGTGAGTGCAACTATTCGAGATATCCCGACTTTACGCAAACTTCGAGACATAACAGCCAAAGGTGCGGCCGCCCCGAAAAGTGCGGTTTCAATCTTTTCTTCTCTGATAATTTTTTTAACGGCGCGAACTACTCGTGGAGTAGGCAGTAGGATTTTTGACTTATCTCGAATAACTATTACCCCAAATTCACTTAACCATTTTTCATCGTATTGGGATGTCTTATCTTGGCTGGATGTGTATACAGTTATTGCACCTTTTGGAAGTCTCTCGATTAAGCCCATAATAAATGTCTCGATACCGCCGGCGCGAGGACCGAAATCGTTGGTGATGCAGATTATTTTCTGAGGCATTTATTTCTCTTTAGAAGAATAACTAAAGGCTATGGGCATAAGAGTTCTAGGCTAACGCTGCTTACAACGCTGGCTCAACTTAAGGTAAGCGTGGCTAGGCTGTGAATTTAATTATTTTGAGCCAAATCAGGCTGAATTAAAGCGCAGTGGACGAACTATTCCGCGGGATGAGAGTAGGTCAATTGCCTCGGCGGTTTTATCGGGAATCTCGCAGTGTGTTGATTTATCCCGATTCTTATCCAAGAAAAATGTCAGGACACAATCTCCGCATCCAATATCTCGAACTGCGCAGGTTTCACATTTAATTATCATGCAAGAAACGATAAGGGCGCCCACTGACAACCCAAATAAAGTCAGTGCGCGCGATAACCTTTCGCCATGTCAGTCTTCGCATCCCTGGTGGTCGGTGCTGATGGATCGACCTCCAAGAACGGATCCTCGAGCGGGATTTCAAGCGGGGCTGACCGCACAACTTTCTTGGCACGCCGGCGCAACGCTGATTTCATTTTGATAGGCGGGCAAACCGCACGCACCGAGCCATACCACCGCACGCCCGTTCCGGTCGTCGTTACTTCTCGCTCGATGATAAACGCCCTTGCCGATAACCGGTTGGCTCACTGGTGGAATCTGCCCCCTGTTAGCGCCCTAGAAAAGGGCGTAAAGAAATTTGGTCCGAACGTCCTTGTCGAAACTGGTCCGCAATTAATTAACGAGCTAATTCAAGCCAGAGTTCTCGATGGTATTTACTTAAGTATCACAAGCGTTACCGGCGGCGATGATGTAATTGATATAGAAGCGCTCTTATCGAATTTCACCAGTGTTCACCGAGATGAAATTCAAGGCACTCTCTTTATAGAGGCTAAAACGCTGAAATAATTGCAACTCCCGCAACGGCTGCAAAAATTCCAAGATACTGGATTCGGTGCAGGCGTTCGTGCAAGAATTGAAATGCCAGCAAGGCGGTAAAAATTGGATAGAGCGCGCCAAGCACCATCGATAATGTGAAGTTGCCCTTAGTAGTTGCAACACCTAACAATAAATTTGCAAGAAAATCAGCGCAGCCAATAAAAATTAATATCGGAGAATGCTTTAACTTTAATCCGCCGAGCGTTCGGTACTTCGCCAGAATTCCAAGCGAGACCACGAGAGTTGTGGCACGCATCATGACCATAGTCATCAGGGCGCTTGCCTGTGATCCAACTGCCATAAAAACTAGCGCAGTTCCAAATCCCGCTGCAGCACCGAGGGCGAGAATTAGCGGCCTTATTGGCAAGCCTTGTGATAGCTCTGGGCCGCTTGCTAAAAATGCCCCAACTATTGCCAAGGCTGCACCGATCGAAAGTATTAGCGTTAAACGATCACCTTTTACAAAATAGGCATAACTAACTGGAATAAGAGCTGATAATCCACTAATCGGCGAGACAACTCCCATGCGACCAGTGGAAAGTCCAGCGTATAAACAAATCAATCCGCAATAACCAAGAATTCCCGCCAGTGCTCCCGGAATGAAGTATCCATCTGCGCCAAATGCGTTACTTGAAAAGTCACCACTTATAAGTACAAGTCCAATTCCGAATACCAAGCCGATCGCTTGGGTAACTCCGAGAACAGCGATCGCCGGATGTGCCTTACTTAATTTCCCACCGTGATAATCGGCAGTTCCCCATAAGAGGCTAGAGAAAAGGGCTAGCAAAGTGGCCATAGCAGGCAAGGCTACACAACCCTGCGCCCCGCCTCCCACTTATGGACAATGGTTATCTTTAGAATTAAGTAGTGGATGTCGCCCAATTCAATCGCATGATAGATCAACTTCGCGTTGTTACTCCACGCTCAGAAATTATTCTTGAAGAAGTTCCGGCTCCGCAAAAATTGGCTACCTTCGCTTTTGCATTTACTGCAGATGTTTCCAATGGCTTACTAGGTGATGCCGAAGAAGAGATTGCATCAGGTCGCTTTGTCTTGCTTCACGAACCAGGTGGACAAGAAACCTGGGAAGGCGAATTCCGCTGCGTTACATTCTTAAGCGCCGATGTTGATGAGGCAATGCAAGATGATCCGCTATTGCCAGAAGTCGGTTGGACTTGGTTGCTGGATTCACTATCAGCGGCCGGCTGCGAATTTAACGCTCCAAGTGGAACCGTAACCCGAGTATCGAGTGCATCCTTTGGAAAACTTTCACCGCGCAATGACGAATCCGAAATTGAGATTCGCGCATCTTGGAGTCCCATCATTAAAGAGAGCAGTGACATGCTGGCCCACATCAAAGCTTGGTGTAATTTGTTAGGCGAAGTTGCCGGCCTGCCTCCACTCGTTGAAGGCGTCGCACCAATTTCTGCTGCTCGCCGCAAGGCTTAACGCAACCGTCTTATCTATGAACGAACCTACGAATTCACCTGCTGAACCCGTCGAGGAAAATTCACTCACGCCCCCGACTGCAATTGCGCTGTTAGCCCCCGAAAACGGAGTGCCGCAAATTGTAGATAGCGAGTCGTTATTTGAACGCGCCCTTGCCGAGTTAGCAGAAGGTTCTGGGCCCTTTGCAGTTGATGCCGAACGTGCATCTGGATTTAAATTTAGCGCTCGAGCGTATTTGATTCAGATAAAACGCCACAATGGCGGACTTCATTTGATTGATCCGATTCCATTTGGTCCAGGACATCATTTATTTAGTGAATTAAATCAATTATTGCAAAGTGACGAGGTGATCTTGCATGCCAGCACTCAGGATCTGCCGTGTCTGCGCGAACTCGGAATTAACCCCGTTAATTTATTTGATACCGAACTTGGTGGACGTCTTGCCGGATTACCGCGCGTAGGCCTGGGCCCACTTTTAGAATCGCTAATGGAAGTGTCCCTTGCAAAGGAACATTCCGCAGCAGATTGGTCACAACGTCCGCTGCCGCAAGATTGGCTTAACTATGCAGCCCTTGACGTTGAACTACTTATTGAGTTGCGTGACAAAGTCCATGCGCTTTTGGCGAGCGCGAATAAATTAAAATGGGCGCAAGAGGAATTTCAAGCAATCCTTGACGCTCCCCCACCTCCCCCAAGAATTGATCCATGGCGCAGAACATCAGGAATGCATAAAGTTAAGAAGCGTGAGCAGCTAGCCATCGTGCGAGCGCTATGGACTGTGCGCAATGAGATTGCCCAGGAAGTTGATATATCGCAGGGACGGCTGTTATCTGATGCCGCAATCGTCGAACTTGCGATGGTTGCCCATGCCAAGCCCATCAAGACTAAGAAGGATCTAGAGCGCGCAATACGCCCGATTGGGTTGCGAGCGCGTTGGATGGAAAATTCGGCAACTTGGATAAGCACAATTACTGATGCGATCGCCTTGCCGGAAGAGCAATGGCCAAAGGCACGTTCTGATGCTGACTCGCTGCCCCCACTTAAGATCTGGCGAGAGCGCTTCCCCGAAAAATATGCGCCGCTGACTCACGCGAAAGCGCGCCTGACCGAGAAATCTGCCGAGCTGGCGATTCCCCTGGAAAATATGATTACCCCTGAATATGTACGCAGAGTCTGTTGGATGAGCTCAAAGGGCTCTGTAGCGCAGGCTCTGGCTACTCTGGGTGCGCGTACCTGGCAGATTGAGATCGTGGGACCTATTTTGGAGGCTGCCCTGCTTGAGACCGAACCTTTGATTGAGCCTGTAACCGAAGGCGAGGAAGTGGCGAGCGAGTCAATGTGATGAATTACGCAACACTTAAGTTGCGTAATTCGCCGAGCAGTTCTAGATTATGCCCATGTTAAGTACATTCATTATCGCCTTGCGCGAGGGGCTAGAAGCCGCGCTAATTGTCGGAATTTTGGTTGCCTACGTGGTCCGCACAGATCGCAAGCACCTCTTGAAGCCGCTTTGGACTGGTGTGGCAGTTGCCCTAGTTGCAAGCTTGGCACTTGGAGGGATTCTCGCATTTACTTCTGCTGAGCTCTCTGATCGCGGGGAAGAGTTATTCGCTGGGATCACATCTTTTGCGGCAGTGGGACTTGTTACATGGATGGTCTTCTGGATGAAGCGCACGGCACGCAATTTGCGTAATGAGTTGCATGGAAAAATTGATGGCGCCCTTGTGGGGGGCCCAATAAGCCTTGCTTTAGTTGCTTTTTTCGCTGTTGCACGCGAAGGATTAGAAACTGCGCTCTTTGTTTACAGCAACTTTAAAACTGTAGGTGTCGCATCAACTGCCACAGTTGGCTTAGTACTTGGTCTTGGTCTTGCAGTCTTTCTGGGATATGCGATCTATAACCGAACAGTAAAATTAGATTTAGCAAAGTTCTTTACAATCACTGGTGTTGCACTAATCATCATTGCAGCCGGTGTTCTCTCTTACGGAATCCATGAGTTCCAGGAACTTGGATATTTACCAGGTGTGGATAGTTTCCTTTGGGATGTAACTCCTTGGATTGCTAAAGAATCACTACTCGGCTCGCTCTTGGGAGGGCTTGTTGGTTTTGACACAACGACCTCCTTCGTCCAATTCGTCGGCTGGAGTATTTACCTTCTTGCTGTGCTTATCCCATACCTTTCAAAGGGTAAGAGCGCAGCCAATCTGAAGACTTCAGTCAACGCCTAGCCACGACTGTTCCACTTCTGTCTACTGACGAGTAACATTTCCCCATGAGCCCGCGGCTACCCTTTCACGGTAGATCTTTGCAGGCGCTTAAGAGAAAGTAGTTTTTAATGTCTCGCACCGTTGTCCTAGTTGATGCTGTTCGTACCCCATTTGGTAAGGCCGGGAGCATGTACTCCGGCACGCGCGCCGATGACTTAATGGTTCGCGCCATGCGCGGTTTACTTGAACGCAATCCGAAGGTTGCACCTAGCGCCATCGAAGATGTGGCAATTGCTGCTGCAACACAAACTGGTGACCAAGGTATGAACTTAGGTCGTAGCGTTTCACTTTTAGCAGGTCTACCAAATACCGTGCCAGGTTATTCAGTAGATCGTTGGTGTGCGGGCGCGCTGACAGCGATGACTTCATTGGCTGGTGCAATCGCAATTGGTTCAATTGATATCGCAATTGCTGGCGGTGTTGAACATATGGGAAATCATCCAATCGGTGATGGCATTGATCCCAATCCAAGATTTTTAGCGGAAAAAATTGTGGAACAAGATGCGCTCGCCATGGGAGCTACAGCAGAGCGTTTGCACGATCGCTTTCCCCATTTAACTAAAGAACGTGCAGATCGCTATGCATACAACTCTCAGATGAAAACTGCCGCTGCCTACGCTGCTGGAAAAATTCAACGTGATTTAATTCCAACTGCTGCGCGAATTCCCGAGATGGGATGGGGTATTGCCAGTGTTGATGAACCGCCACGTCCCACAACAACGATGGAGGGTTTAGCAACACTTAAGACTCCCTTTCGCCCAGCTGGTCGTGTGACGCCAGGAAATTCATCTGGATTAAACGATGGTGCAACTGCTGCCCTACTAGCGAGCGAAGATAAAGCGAAGGAACTTGGTTTAACAATTAAAGCAAAGTTAGTTTCATATGCATTTGCAGGTGTTGAGCCAGAAGTGATGGGTTATGGACCAGTACCTGCCACAATCAAAGCCTTGGCAAAAGCAGGGCTAACAATTGCCGATATCGGCGCCTTCGAAGTTAATGAAGCCTTCGCTGTTCAAGTAATTGCTTTCTTAGATCATTTTGGAATTGCAGATGATGATGTGCGAGTTAATCCTTACGGTGGAGCAATTGCAGTTGGCCATCCTTTGGCTTCATCTGGAATCCGTTTAGCGCTTAACTTAGCGCGCGCTTTTGAAGAGCACCCTGAAGTGCGTTATGGGCTAACAACTATGTGTATCGGTCTTGGTATGGGTGGCAGCGTTATTTGGGAAAACCCACACTTTTCTGGAGGATCAAAGTAATGACTACCGAGATTAAGTTACCTGAAGGCGCTCCTGATGAAGTTGTTACAAACGCTCTTGTTCGCGATGTGGATCTCTCTGCATTCGGTTACAAAGGTTCACTCGCCCTAATTACATTAGATAACGGCCTTGATCACACGCGTCCAAATACATTTGGGCCACAATCACTTACTGCTCTAAATGAGGCGATCACCGATGCCATCGGCCGCTCCCCTGCCGCTATAGCAATTACTGGCAAGCCCTTTATTTTTGCCGCTGGCGCAGATCTATCGGCTGTGGCATTTACAACGGAACGGGCACAAATCCGTGCCTTCGGAAAACTCGGACATGATGTTTTTCGTCGCTTAGATGAATGTGGGATTCCAACATTTGCATTTATAAATGGTCTAGCACTCGGTGGTGGACTTGAAGTTGGCTTGCATTGCAACTATCGCACCTTGGCCTCAACAGCCTTCACCGGATTGCCTGAAGTATTCTTAGGGTTGTTACCTGGGTGGGGTGGGACAACCATTTTGCCTAAATTAATCGGACCAGAACGCGCAATACAAGTGATCATGTTAAATGCGTTAAATAACAACACGATGATGAAGGCTAAAGATGCGCTCTCACTTGGCGTAGTCGATGCAGTTTACGAGCCTGCTGATTTCTTAGAGCGATCAGTCTCATTTGCTGCAAAAATCCTTTCTGGGGAAACAAAGATAGAACGTAAAGATTATTCAAATGACTCTGCCTGGGATGCAGCCCTTGCTACGGGTAAAACGGCTGCGCTTAAGAAATATGGTGGGGCCGAAATCGAATCTCCAATGCGCGCACTAGAACTAATTGCAGCTGCTCGCACAAATACTCGCGGTGCCGGTTTTGATGCCGAAGGTCAGGCGTTGGCCGATTTAACAATGGCAGATCCACTGCGCGCATCACTCTATGCATTCAATTTAATCCAGAAGAAGCGTAAGAAAGTTGAGGGTGCACCAAAGGCTGCATTGGCTCGCAAGGTAGGCAAAGTTGGTGTTGTAGGTGCAGGCCTAATGGCCTCACAACTTGCGCTGCTTCTGCTTCGTAATCTCAAATGCCCAATTGTCATGACAGATATTGATCAGGAGCGTGCAGATAAAGGCGTTGCTTGGGTGAAGAACGAATTAGCTAAGTTGGTTGAGAAAAAGCGAATGAGCGAAGAGAGCGCAAACCGACTTTCGCTCTTAGTAAGCGGATCCGCAGATCAAAATTCATTTGCTGGCTGTGATTTTATAATTGAAGCAATCTTCGAAGAACTTTCTCTTAAGCAGGAGTTATTTAAGAAGCTGGAATCTATCATTTCCCCAGAATGCGTCTTAGCAACCAATACTTCATCACTCTCTGTCGAACGCATGAGCGAAGGACTAAAAAATCCAGAGCGCGTAATTGGCTTCCACTTCTTTAATCCAGTTGCTGTAATGCCACTTCTAGAAGTAGCGCGCACATCAAAGACCGATGATGCAACTACCGCCACTGCCGTCAGCGTTGGTAAAGAGCTGAAGAAAACTATGATCATTTGTAAAGATGCACCTGGTTTCGTAGTTAATCGTCTGTTGACGCGCTTTATGGGAGAAGTAACCGATGCCGTTGATGAAGGTACTTCGCCAGAAATTGCCGACAACGCAATGCGCAGTATCGGTTTTCCAATGTCGCCATTTGAACTTCTTGATCTGGTGGGTCCCGGCGTAGCACTTCATGTTTCGCAAACGCTGCATGAAAACCTTGGGCCGCGCTATCGCATCTCCCCTACGATGCAAGCGATGGTTGCTGGCAAGGTTCGTAACTTCTACATTAAAGGGGCGGATGGAAAATTTAGCGCTAATCCTGAAGCGTTAGCGCTAATCAAAGAAGGAAATACTGCATCAACTGCCGAGCAGGTTCGAGATCGCGCGCTAAAAGCGTTAGCTATAGAGGCACGCATGATGCTAGATGAAGGCGTCGTTTCAACAGCTGCAGAAATTGATCTCTGTATGTTGATGGGCTCTGGCTGGCCGATGCACCTCGGCGGAATCTTGCCTTACTTAGATCGTGAAGGAATTAGTGATGCTGTATGCGGTCAACGTTTTCACGCGCCGGGGATTGCATCTCTTCCATAATCGTATTTGCTCCATTTAAAGTATTAGCGCTATTCCATTCAACGATGCTGCGCGAAATATTCTGAGCGGTAATTCCTAGGTCATTTAATATTTCACTGCGCTTTGAGTGCTCGATAAATTCAAGCGGCACCCCAATTGAATGAATCGGAGTAGTTAAGCCAGCTTCTCGGAACATCTCTGAAATTGAACTCGCGATACCTCCATGCTTTATGCCATCTTCCAGGACTACTACGCTCTTATAGCGCTGTGACATTGTTATGAGAGAAGTTGGCAAAGGCTTTACCCAGCGCGGATCAATAACAGTTACACCAACTCCTTCGCGATAAGCCATTGACGCTGCCTCGACAGCGATGGCTGCCATTGAGCCAATACTTACAAGAAGTACGTCGGCACTTTCACCACGATAGAGAACATCAATTCCATCACGACGCTCAAATGCGGGAATATCACTTTGTACGGCGCCCTTTGGATAGCGAACCATGGAAGGTGCGTTAGAAATTTCTGCTGCTTCGCGGAGCGTCTCTCGCAATCGCGCAGCATCACGCGGTGCGGCTACATGCATTGTTGGGACAATCCCGGTCAGTGCAAGATCCCAGATACCGTGGTGCGAAGGTCCATCATCACCTGTTACTCCCGCACGATCTAAAACAAAAGTGACTCCAGCCTTGTGGAGTGCAACATCGAGTAAGAGTTGATCAAAGGCGCGATTTAAAAAAGTGGAATACAGTGCAACAACTGGATGTAAACCTGCAAATGCCATACCCGCCGCACTAGTTACAGCGTGTTGTTCGGCGATACCGACATCAATTGTGCGACTTGGAAACTCTTTTTCGAATGCAGCTAAACCGGTTGGCCCGAGCATGGCCGCCGTGATTGCAACTATATCTTTGCGTTCACGCGCAATTTCAATTAGCTCTTCCGAGAAAACTTTCGTCCAGCTTGTGACGCTCTTTGAAAGTGAGGCTCCGGTAGCCGGATCAACTATGCCAACGGCGTGGAATTTCTCTGCTTCATCGTCCATCGCAGGCTTATGGCCACGTCCTTTTTCAGTAATAGCATGAATCAGCACGGGCTCACCAAAAACTTTGGCTTTCTGTAACGCTTTTTCCATTGCAGCTATGTCATGACCATCGATTGGCCCCATGTATTTAAGGCCAAGATCTTCAAACATGCCTTGTGGAGCGACAATATCTTTAATACCTTTTTTCACGCCATGTAGCGTTTCGTAAATCGGAGTTCCGATAACTGGAGTCTTATGCAGAACATCTTTGCCCCAGTCAAGAAAGCGCTCATAACCACGCGTAACTCGCAAAGTTGATAAGTAAGTGGCCAAGCCACCAATTGTTGGCGAATAAGAACGCTCGTTATCGTTAACAATAATTACTAAGTTGCGAACTTCGGTTGCTGCAATGTTGTTAAGTGCTTCCCAAGACATGCCACCAGTAAGGGCGCCATCGCCTACAACTACGACTACGTGGCGATCAGTCTGACCCGTTTGCGCGAAGCCATAGGAAATCCCATCACCCCAAGAGAGCGCAGTTGACGCGTGCGAATTCTCAATAACATCATGCTCACTCTCGCTGCGGTTTGGATAACCCGCAATTCCGCCACGTTGGCGCAGACCATCAAAATCTGCCGCACGCCCAGTAATTATTTTATGAACATAAGATTGATGGCCAGTATCAAAGAGCACAACATCACGCGGAGAATCAAAGATGCGATGAATTGCCAGAGTTAATTCAACAACGCCTAAGTTGGGACCCAAGTGCCCGCCAGTCTTAGAAACTTTTTCAATCAAGAATTGGCGAATCTCTTCGCTAAGAGAAATAAGTTGAGCGCTATCCAGAGCCTTAATATCGGCAGGACTTTTAATTGACTCAAGCATGGCTAAAGTCTAGTTTGCGATCCCTTTTTTCGCGATATTTACACAAGTAATTGGCGGAGCACATACTGCATGATCCCGCCATGGCGGTAATAATCACCTTCACCTGGCGTATCGATACGCACCTTTGCGTTGAAGGTCTTATCCCCTGCAGTGACTTTCACTTCTTTAGGAACGCCACCGTTATTTAATTCGGTTATGCCAGAGATCGCAAATGTCTCGCTTCCGATAAGACCGAGTGATTTCGCAGTGTCTCCATCTTTAAATTGCAGTGGAAGGACGCCCATTCCAATTAAGTTAGAACGGTGGATACGTTCGAAACTTTCTGCAATGACGGCGCGTACTCCAAGTAGTGCGGTGCCTTTTGCCGCCCAGTCACGTGAAGAACCAGACCCGTACTCTTTACCTGCCAAAATAACTAGCGGAATCCCTGCGCTTTGATAAGCAATGGATGCATCGTAAATAGTTACTTGATCTCCACCACTCAGGAAGTTTCGGGTAAAACCACCTTCGACTCCATCCAACAATAAATTCTTTAGGCGAATATTGGCAAAAGTTCCACGGATCATCACTTCGTGATTTCCGCGACGAGAACCGTAAGAGTTAAAGTCAGCACGAGCAACATTCTGCGCTTCCAAATACTTGCCGGCGGGAGAATCGCCTCTAATATTTCCAGCTGGAGAAATGTGGTCTGTTGTTACGGAATCTCCCAAAATTGCCAAAACTCGTGCTCCAGAGATATCTGTAACTGGTGTTGGATTTGCCGGCATGCCATCAAAATAAGGAGGCTTGCGTACATAAGTTGACTGCGCATCCCACTCGAAAGTTTTACCAGTTGGCGTATCTAAAGACTTCCAGCGGTGATCACCGTCAAAGACCGTTGCATAATCTTTCTTAAACATTTCAGAGGAAATCGAAGAATCAATCACCTCCTGAATCTCTTGCGCACTTGGCCAAATCTCCGCCAGAAGAACTTCCTTGCCATCTTTATCGGTACCAAGCGAATCTTTTTCAAAATCATGGTTCATGGTTCCAGCTAGTGCGTAGGCAACAACTAGCGGAGGCGAGGCTAGGTAGTTCATCTTCACATCAGGGCTGATGCGACCCTCAAAGTTTCGATTGCCTGAAAGCACGGCGGTTACTGCTAAGTCATGCTCATTTACTGACTTGCTGATCTCTATTGGCAACGGACCTGAGTTGCCGATACAAGTGACACAACCGTAGCCAACCAAGTTAAAGCCGAGCGCGTCCATGTACTGCGTAAGTCCTGCACGGTCGTAGTAATCGGTAACAACTTTTGATCCAGGAGCCAGCGTTGTCTTTACCCAAGGCTTGGATGTAAGTCCACGCTCCACAGCTTTCTTGGCAAGCAGTGCTGCGCCAATCATTACTGATGGATTAGAAGTATTTGTGCAAGATGTAATTGATGCGATTACAACATCTCCATTTTTAATTGTTGTGGCTTTGCTTCCAACGTTTATGGGATAAGCCTCTTTGCCAGTCTTATCTGTGAAGTAGGTAGGCAGAACTTTTTCAAATGAACTCTTTGATGCGGTCAGTGAAATGCGATCTTGCGGGCGCTTTGGTCCAGAAATTGAAGGAACAACTGTCGAAAGATCGAGTTCGATATGTTCTGAAAAACGTGGAGTAACTGACGGGTCGTGCCACATTCCCTGTGTTTTGGCATATTGCTCAACAAGTGCAATTTGATCTTCGCTGCGCCCGGTCAATCGCAAATAATGCAAGGTTTCGTCATCGATTGGGAAGATGGCACAAGTTGAACCGTATTCGGGGCTCATGTTTCCAATCGTTGTTCGGTTAGCCATTGGCACCGAGACCACACCTGGGCCATAAAATTCCACAAACTTTCCGACCACTCCGTGCTTTCGCAACATCTCTGTGATGGTTAGCGCCATATCTGTAGCAGTTGTTCCGACAGGAAGTGATCCACTTAATTTAAATCCGACAACGCGTGGAATCAACATCGATACTGGCTGACCAAGTAACGCTGCTTCTGCCTCGATTCCGCCTACGCCCCAGCCAAGGACTCCGAGTCCATTAACCATAGTTGTGTGCGAATCAGTACCAACAACAGTATCTGGATAAGCGCGTAAAACTCCGTTTACGGTACGAGTCATAACAACTCGTGCCAAGAATTCGATATTTACTTGGTGAACAATTCCGGTGCCCGGTGGAACAACTTTAAATTCATCAAAGGCACTTTGCCCCCAGCGCAAGAAGCGATAACGCTCACGATTGCGTTCGTATTCAATATCTGTGTTCTTCTCAAATGAATCTTTTGTCCCGAAAACATCTGCAATAACTGAGTGGTCGATAACGAGTTCTGCAGGTGCCAGCGGATTAACTTTTGCTGGGTCTCCCCCAAGATCAACAATGGCCTCGCGCATAGTTGCTAAATCAACGATGCAAGGAACTCCTGTGAAATCCTGCATGATGACGCGAGCTGGAGTGAATTGAATTTCGGTGTCGGGTTCAACTGATGGATCCCATTGCGCCAGCGCCTTGATATGTTCGGCGGTGATATTTGCGCCATCTTCTGTGCGAAGCAAATTTTCTAGAAGGACTTTGAGCGAGAACGGTAGGTTGGTTGCGCCTTCGACCTTGGAGATATCAAATATTTCAAAGTCTTTTCCAGCAACGTTTAAATTCTTCTTGGCACCTAACGAATTCTTACTCATATATTTTCCTTAACTCATTTTATCTTGACATCAAGATACCTTAATTGGGGTAAATAGCGCAACCGATTCGATGTGATGTGTCATTGGGAAAAGGTCGAAGGCGCGCATTTGCTGCAATTTATATCCCGCTTCCCCCAAGTACGTTGTATCTCGCGCTAAGGCGGCCGGATCGCAAGCGATATAAACAATCGATCTTGGCTTTAGCGCAACCATGGCGGTAACTACATCTTTACCTGCGCCCTCGCGAGGTGGATCAAGAACTATTACATCTGCTTTAGAAAAACGCGGCAATAGCTTTGCTACATCGCCCGTGTGGACTGAAACATTTGAGAAATCGGCAAAATTACGCATCGCATCGGCGGTTGCGTTCTTGCTGCCCTCAACTAGGTCAACGCTTCCAGACTCTCCAACCAATTCTAAAAATTGTGAAGTAAATAGACCAACTCCGCCATATAGGTCCAGAACTTTGTCACCCAGCTGCAATTTTGCGTATTCCAAAACTGCTTTGGTAAGCACTGTTGGGGCTAACTTATGACTCTGCCAAAAAGATCGCTGCGAAACTTCAAGTGCAAATCCATTTACTTCATACTGTCCAACATCAGGCCCTTCGCTGGTGCGGACCGGCGTGTCATCACGCGAATAGCCCGTTGCAATCGTGCGTTCTCCCGTCGAAGATAGCGAAACTTCAACTCGTAGATCGCCCTTCCAACGCCTTGAGCTCAGTTCTTGATACTTCATTTCAGGTGAAAGTATTCGGCAATCACTTACTGGTATTACCTTGTTGCTGCGTGCCTGCTTGAATCCCAAATCTCCGTTGCGAGTTGTTACGGCGTTGAATCTAGTTCGATAGCCGAGGGCAGCGCCGACTTCTTCAACGTCGACTTCGATATCTTGCTTAGCAATTCTAGAAAATTGCTCAGTGATTACCTCACTTTTTAACTGACGTTGACGAGGCAGGGAAATATGTTGAAAATCGCATCCACCACAACCTGCGCGGTGCGCAAATTGACATGGTGCGCTCACGCGATCTGGTGAAGCGGTAACAACCGAAATTACATCGGCTCGATTAAATGAACTTCCAGTTCCAGTGATTTCTATTTCTACCTCTTCGCCCGGAATTCCGTGGCGCACAAAAATCACAGCACCCAGATGTCGAACAATGAAGTGGCCGCCGTGCGCCACTTTTTCAATAGTGACTATAAAACGATCTCCAACCGCGAGGTCAACACGATCTGCGGGAATTCGTGGGTTAGCCTCTTTTGATGTCATAAAGCCAAGCCTAAGGGGGTAGTGTTGACCTTGTGCACGTTGTGATTATGGGATGCGGTCGCGTTGGATCTTCTTTAGCCACCGAACTTGAAGCTGCTGGACATTCAGTTGCGATAATTGACCAATCTCGCGAAGCTTTTCGTCGCCTTGGCCCTGACTTTAAAGGTCGCACCATCTCAGGCGTAGGTTTTGATCGCGATACTTTGCTGGAAGCCGGGATCGAAACTGCCGATGCCTTTGCAGCGGTAAGCAATGGTGATAACTCAAATATTTTGGCAGCGCGCGTTGCTCGTGAAACTTACGGCGTTGCAAATGTAGTTGCTCGAATTTACGACCCAGGTCGTGCAGAAATTTATCAACGCCTGGGTATTCCAACAGTTGCCACGGTTATTTGGGCAACAGATCAAATTTTGCGTCGCCTTGTTCCCGAAGGATCGCGCTCTGAATGGCGCGATGCCAGCGGATCAATCCAACTCTGTGAGATGCACCCACATAAAGACTGGTTTGGTTCACCAATTGCAGTTTTGGAAGAAACCACCGGGGCTCGTGTCGCCTTCATTACGCGATTAGGTGAAGGACTAATTCCAGATACTCACACCGTTCTTCAAGAAGGCGATCTAGTTCACGTAACTGTGCGCGATGAAGATATTGTCAAGGTCGAAGAAATTTTGGCGCGCTCTCCGGAGGATCATTCATGAGAATTGCAATAGCAGGAGCCGGAAATGTTGGTCGTGCTATCGCACGCGAACTTCTAGATAACGGTCACCAAGTACTTCTCATCGACCGCGATCCTAAAGCGCTTAAAATGGAATCGGTTCCAGATGCTGAATGGCTAATGGCTGATGCGTGCGAGATTACTTCGCTAGACAAAGCAGTTCTAAATAACTGTCAGGTACTGGTCGCCGCGACCGGTGATGACAAAGTTAATTTGGTTGCATCCTTGCTTGCCAAGACAGAATATGGCGTCCCCCGCGTTGTCGCGCGTATTAACCACCCAAAGAATGAATGGCTATTTGATTCTTCATGGGGCGTAGACGTTGCGGTGTCGACTCCAAGAATAATTTCCGCCCTCGTTGAAGAAGCGGTAAGCGTCGGCGATGTTGTTCGCTTATTCTCATTCCGTAAAGGCCAAGCCAACTTAGTCGAATTAACCCTGCCTGATACTTCAAGTTGTATCGGAAAGACTGTTGAGGAAATTGAGCTTCCAGATGACGCATCGCTAGCAGCAATTGTTCGCGATGGACGAGTAATTACCCCGACTCCAACAGATGTATTTAGCGCGGGTGACGAACTACTATTTGTCGCTTCAACAACTGCTGAAGGTTTAATCAAATCCTGCTTTATCGCTGGCTAACTACCTTATTGCTGGCTAACTAATTGTGTGATTTAGTTGTTGGCACGCTCTTTAAAATCATCCACGAACCGTAAGCGGTTGCTAAAAAGAGTGGATACCCCATTGCCAGGTTTACCGTTCCAAGTAAATTAACATTTCCACTTCTATAAATTGGGTACTGCACTGCAATTCGCGTAAAGAACATCAAGACCCAGAGCCAACTTGCTCGCTTATAGGCGCGGGCGCGGGCAGGATCTTTGCGCCAAGTTAAGTTCTCGCCCAAAATCGGACCAAGAAGAACTCCCAAAATTGGCCAACCTGCCAGATTTGCGATTAAGTACACACTTCCGTAACCCAGGTTTGTTAGCAACTTCGGAATATATAAATCACTCGCGTTACCGGATCGATTTGCAAACCAAGCACATATAAGAGAACCGATTAGCCCCGAAATCGCATGTTGAATAGTGTCGCGCTTAGCAAGACGAATAACTGTTAAAACAGCTGAGACGACAAGGGAGGCGATCAAAGCCTGACGCAGATCATCGGCAACGTTAAAGACAACGAGGAAAACTATTGAAGGAATGCCGGAATCGATTAAGCCTTTCTTGCCACCAAAAGCTGCAAGAACTTTATCCTTATCGGCGCCTTCATCTGCGCCTGGTATCTGGCTCATCATCTTCCAGTTGATCCAAATCCACCTGTGCCGCGACCGGATCCAGGTAAATTTTCTACTTCAACAAATTCGGCGTGCTCTACTTGTTGGATTACTAATTGCGCAATGCGCTCTCCACGTTTAAATGTAACGCTCTCTTTGGGATCGTGATTTATTAGAATAATTTGTAACTCACCACGGTAGCCCGCATCAACTGTGCCCGGCGCGTTCACCATGGTGACACCGTGTTTAATCGCTAACCCAGATCGGGGATGGACGAGTGCAACATATCCATTGGGTAGCGCAATTGAGATTCCAGTTGGAACTAGTGCGCGTTCACCGGGAGCCAGAGTTACATCAACTCGGGCCACCAAATCAGCGCCTGCATCTCCACCTTTGGCATAAGTTGGCAACGGCAAGTCAGGATCTAAACGAGTAACCAGAACTTTTACGCCCATTATGGATTGATCTCAAATTCAGGATCCACAAATGCCAAGATCTCTGGGGTCTTAGCAATGTGTTCTAAATATTCTTTTGGAGCATTTTCCAAGAAGTGCGACATTGGAACGACAACAAATAGCGCAGCTGCTTTAACTGCTATTTCACCATCGGCACCACCAAGGCGTCCTTCAGCAGCGGTGTAAACCTTGCGATTAACCTGGCCGGTAATTCGTGCCGTTATGTGAATCGTTGTTCCTAACGGAACTGGCTTTAGAAAATCAGTTTCTAGCCGCGCCGTCACTGCGGGAGCGCGAATTAGCCACATTAATTTTCCAAGCGCTTCATCGAATGCAAGTGATAACAATCCGCCATGTGCCAAACCCGGAGCGCCTTGATGATTTTCGGTGACCGTGAACTCAGCAGTTAGATCTGCGCCAGCACCAGCGTGCGCAACTAAATGCAATCCAGTCGGATGCAATTCACCACAACCAAAGCAATGGCCAAAGTGAGATGGAATTCTAGTTCCGATCTCAGGAGCTTTGGGATGGCGATCCGGAATACTCACTCCTTCTGGAGGCGTGGTGCTAGCTACTCGACTCATGCGCATACTTTACTTGATCTAGACTGCGATAGTGATATTCACGGAAGTGCTCCGCCCGCCTATCTGGGTGCTCGCCTTTATTTATTTCATGTTTCTATCACTTGTAATCGCAATCTGGGCCGCCTTTGACACAACTGCGACGATTGTTGCGCTCGCCATTGCAACGCTAGCAATTCCCTTCATCGTCCAATCCTTAACCTCAAGAATTGGCGTAGATCAGAATGAATTGCGAATAGATCAGGCACACATCGAGCTTAAGTACTTGGGAAAAGTTACTGTCCTGGATTCTGATGCGATGCGCTTGCTGCGTACGCGCGATGCCGACCCGGCAGCGTTCTTGGCGATTAAATTCTGGGCCGCTAAGGGAATTAAAATTGAAGTAACTGATCCGCGCGATGCCACACCTTATTGGCTTATAACGAGCAAACGCGGCGAGAAGCTCGCCGCGTTGCTTACCAAATCGTAATTAGATTAACCGCACTCTTTACAGACCGCTTTAGGTCCCTCACCGCTTGCAAGTTGAGTTATGTGATGCACCAAGAAACAACGAGAACAAGTAAATTCATCTGTTTGTTTTGGAACTACTCGGACTGCAAGTTCTTCACCAGATAAATCTGCGCCAGGAAGTTCGAGATTTTCTGCCGCCTCTGCTTCATCAACATCAATCTGTCCAGATTGAGCATCGACGCGCTTTGCCTTTAACTCTTCTAACGACTCCTCGTGGAGTTCTTCATCCGTTTTTCGGGGGGTGTCGTAATCTGTTGCCACTGCTCTCACCTCACTCACACCAATTAAATACCTCTTCTCGATTGAGAAAGGCTGAACGGGCGCATACTCGCGCATTTACCCGATATTAGCCGATACAACCATCGGCGTGTCGCGGATATTCCCGCTTCCCAAGGTGATTTCCATCCCTATGGCTTTATTTCAGCGCGTTCTCGATCGCCTTAGCAAGTCCTCCATCTACAAATGCATGTATCAAAGTGCCCGCTTCGACATATTCCTCGCTAAGAATCTCGCCAGTTTCATGAATTGCACTTACTAAATCTCCGCGATCATATGGAATTGTTGCTGTTACTTCAATATTTGGATGAGGTAAAGATTTTTCAATCGCTTGAACTAGTCCTTCAATTCCAAATCCGGTTCGGGCCGAAAATGCAAAACTATTCTTTTCTTTTCGTAAAATCTCCATCACGACTTCTGGGTCAGCCGCATCTACCTTATTTATGGCAATAATCTCCGGAATATCTCCACCACCAATTTCAGTGATTACTTCGCGTACGGCTCGGATTTGCTCAAAAGGATCACTGTGCGAACCGTCAACAACATGAACAATTAAATCAGAACCAGATACTTCTTCCAGCGTTGATTTGAAGGCATCAATTAATTGATGTGGAAGGTGACGAACAAAACCAACAGTGTCAGAGAGGGTATATACCCGACCTTCGGCAGTCTGAGTCTTTCTAACCGTTGGATCCAACGTTGCAAAGAGCGCGTTTTCAACCAGCACACCGGCATCAGTTAATTTGTTTAGAAGAGATGACTTGCCAGCGTTGGTGTAACCCGCAATTGCAACGGATGGAATGTTAAAACGTTTGCGTTCTTGTCGCTTGGTATCACGCGAAACTTTCATCTCGGCAATCTCGCGACGTAGTTTGGCCATCTTGTCGCGAATTCTGCGCCGATCAGTTTCGATCTTGGTCTCACCAGGGCCACGACCACCGATTCCAGCACCACCTGCTGCGCGTCCACCAACCTGGCGAGAAAGTGAATCTCCCCAACCGCGCAGTCTTGGAAGTAAATATGCAATCTGCGCTAACTCAACCTGCGCCTTACCTTCTTTACTCTTGGCATGCTGGGCAAATATATCCAGAATCAAAGCGGTGCGGTCTACAACTTTGACCTTTAATTTATCCTCGAGCTGACGCAATTGCGAAGGTGATAGTTCGCCATCGCAGATAACAGTATCGGCGCCAGTTGACGCAACTATTTGGCGCAGTTCAATTACTTTTCCCGAACCAATATAAGTTGCTGGATCTGGTTTATCGCGTCGTTGAATCAAGGCATCTAAAACTTCAGAACCTGCCGTCTCAGCTAGCGCTTTTAGTTCCGCTAATGAATTTTCCGCCATTTCGGCGCTACCTTCAGTCCAAACACCAACCAAGACAACGCGTTCTAGTTGTAGCTGGCGATATTCAGCTTCTGAAATATCTTGAAGCTCTGTTGAAAAACCTTTCACGCGACGTAGCGCATGGCGATCTGCTAAATCAGGTTGTGAGCTAACTTCGTAATCGTTCTCATCAGCATCAAAATCTGCTGCTACTCGCGCGCTTTCGCGTAATAGTTCTTCGAATAAATCATTGTTACGTGGCTCGTCTGCGCTCATGCTTCCTGCAAGTATTGCGTTATGTCGTGATCTGAAATCAACAGAGCCGGTCCAGTTAAAGTTGCATTCGAATGTGGATCAATATCTACAACTAAGCGACCACCTGGTGGGTAAATTACCCAGCGCGATGGCAGCGCTTCTTTTGAGTGCAAAGTTGCAGCCAGGGCAACTGCGCAAGTACCGGTTCCGCAAGATTTAGTTTCGCCACTGCCACGTTCGTGAACGCGCATCTTTGCTTCGTGTCCTGGCAATATTTCAACGAACTCTACGTTCACACCTTCGGGATAAGAATCCTTAGGGCGAACAATTGGCGCAACTTCGAGTGAACCAACATCTTCAATTCTTTCTACAAAGACCACAGCATGGGGATTGCCAACGTTTATGTTGTAGCCATTCCAGATTTTGCCTTCTACAGAGGCGGTAATTTCTTCATTTTCATCAAGGACTTTGCCCATATTTACTGAAATGTCATCGGTGGTCGGAACTCGCAAGTGTTTGATGCCATCACGAGTATTGATTGCAAATATTCCTTCGCTTTGATGGCCTCTCTGTACTAAGTATCGCGCCATTACCCGAATCCCATTGCCACACATTTCGGCGATAGAACCATCTGCGTTGCGATAATCCATAAACCATTTCTCATCACGTTTGATTATTCGAATAAGCCCATCTGCGCCTATGCCGGTCTGGCGATTACAGATCGCAGCTGTTTGCGCCGTAGTGATGGAAATTTCATCTGCTGGATCAAAGACCAATACAAAATCATTTTCAGTGCCATGTCCGTACGTGGCGATAAGGGATTGGCTCATGAGGTTGCCGAGTTTATCTTGATCATTACTGTTTCCAAACGCGGTTGCGAAGGTGAAATCCATTGAATTCGGGCATCACGTGAGAACCAAGTCTCTTGCCGGCGCACATATTGTCGAGTTGCCCGCTTTGTATCCTCAATCGCTACTGGCTCCGAAATTTCTCCGGCCCGCATCGCAATTATCTGGGCATAACCCAGAGCGCGACGAGCAGTTGTTGCCTGATTAATTCCCAAAGAAATCAAAGAATCAACCTCGCTTACAAATCCACGTTCCCACATTCGATCGATACGTGCTTCAACCCGTGCCCCAAGTTCGGCACGGTCCATAACTAGTCCAAATTGCATCGCATCTGGATATCTTGAACTATCTTCGCGCGGCAGATTTGCAGTAAATGGCTTACCCGTAATTTCAATAACCTCTAAAGCTCTAATTACGCGACGTTCATTTTTTATATCTATCGCAGCTGCCGCTGCTGGATCTAGTTGAGCAAGTCTTTCAAAGAGATTAACAATTCCGAAAAGCTTCGCTTCCTCAGTTAAGCGTTGCCTAACTTGGGCATCTGTATCTGGGAAATTCAAATCATCTAAAATCGATTTAATGTAAAGGCCTGTGCCGCCAACAATTATTGCGTGCTTGCCTGCGCCATGAATTTCAGTAACGGCTTTGCGTGCTAGCTCTTGATACCAAGCAACTGTTGCATCTTGGTTAACATCTAAAACATCCAGCAAATGGTGCGGGATACCCTGACGCTCCTCAACTGAAAGTTTCGCTGTACCAATATCCATGCCTCTATAAATCTGCATGGAATCAGCGTTGATTATCTCGGCGCCAATCTCTTTAGCCAGATCTAATGCTAAATCGCTCTTTCCAGTTGCAGTCGCACCACAAATTACAATCGTCTTCATTTAACGGTAGGGATCCCAAGCAGTAAGGGTTGTGGAGTTGCCTGTGCCAGATTGGCCGCATAGGCGTCTCCCCCACGCGTCTTTATATGTGCAGTCTCGTTTCCTATCAAGTAATGCGCAGATGCATCCGTGATAGTTACATCAACAAAGTCTCCGGGGCGTGCGGCGCTCGTTGCATCGAAGTGAACCAAACGGAAATCTTCAGTTTTGCCGGTAAGGCGTGACTGCGCGGCATCTCGTCGGCCTTCAACTTCAGAGACAAGAGCGCGATGGTTTGTGCCAATAGATTTTTGATTAACGCCTAGAGAGATAGCCTGTTGATGTTCGTGCAGCCTTGTATATCTCTCTCCCACTATTTTGGCAGGAACTTGATTTGGCATTACTCCGGCTGGGGTTCCGGGGCGGATTGAATATTTATATGTATACGCAGCCGAAAATTGTGCCACTGTTGCTAAATTCATCGTTGCTTGGAAATCTTCTTCAGTTTCCCCAGGAAAACCTACAATGATGTCGGTAGTGATCATCGCCTCTGGCATTGCCGAACGCACACGATCCAAAATTCCCAAATATCGACTACTTCGATATGAGCGGCGCATCTCTTGCAATATGCGATCCGAACCAGATTGCAACGGCATATGAAGATGCGGCATCACATTTTTAGTCGCCGCCATTACTTCAATTACATCATCCGTAAAGTCACGTGGATGTGGTGACATAAAGCGAACTCTTTCAAGTCCTTCAATCTCGCCACATTCGCGTAATAAGTTGGCAAATGCTCCGCGATCGCCAAACTCGACTCCGTAAGCATTTACATTCTGTCCAAGCAAGGTAATTTCAATAACCCCTTGCGCAACCAGCGCGCGAATCTCTTTCAAAATATCGGCGGCGAGACGATCTTTCTCAATCCCGCGTAGTGCTGGGACTATGCAGAAAGTGCAAGTGTTATTGCAGCCGACGGATACCGAAACCCAAGAGGTAAAAGGTGATAGCCGGCGGGCGGGCAACGTAGATGGGAAATGTTCCAGCGCTTCTAAAATCTCAATTTGCGCCTCTTCTTCAATACGCGCACGCTCGAGTAACACAGGTAATGAGCCAACATTGTGGGTACCAAAAACCACATCCACATATGGAGCTTTCTTTAAAATAATTGATTGGTCTTTCTGCGCCAAACATCCACCAACTGCGATCTGCATATTTGGGTTGGCTTTCTTAATTGGTGCCAAGAAACTTAAATTTCCGTATAACTTATTGTCGGCATTTTCGCGGACCGCACACGTATTAAAGACGACGATATCTGCTTGCGCACCCGGCGTCACGGGGAGATAACCCGCCTCATCAAGCAAACCTGCGATACGTTCTGAATCATGCACGTTCATCTGACAGCCATAAGTCTCGACTGTATATGTGCGGGTCATGCGCTAAGACTATCGGTGCTTTTAAAGGGCTAGCACCTGCTGATTAAGCGTAGCGCGATCAACAACTAGTACATGATGATTGGGAAGATTCTTCCAGCCTGCTTGATCCCAACCGCTAGATGCTACGACCAAATCACCTTGATTAAACTTATAACAGAGGTCGTAATACTCATCTGAGGCCCAATCTGGTTTACGCGATGGATCATGCTCGCAGATTGTTATGAATTGTGAATCAGTCATCAACATGGCGTTAATACTGGAGAAATCAAACTTCGCTTTAATTTCGCGAACCGCACTCAGTACGCCTTCAACTAATCCGTGTTTCTCTATTTCACTTAGGATGAAGTAGAAATATCTTTCGCTATCAGTATCACCCTGAATCTCATTTCTATATTTCTCAGAAATTAGAGAATCCAGAGCGGTCGCTGGATTGATACCGCCATTGTGAGTAAAGCTATATCCATGGCTAACAAAAGGATGGGTATTATTCTCACTTACCGGAATTCCTGCTGTCGCCCAACGCAGATGCAATAACGCACCATCTGTTCTAGTCGTAGAAATAGTTTCTTGAAATGTAAGACTACTTTGCGCAATTTCTGGCGCTCGAGTCAAATGTGATTCATCGGCGTTGTGATCGAAGGTAGCTACACCCCAACCATCACAATGTACAGAGGATAGGCTGATGAATTCCGGCAACTTTTCTCCCACGGCCTGCGCAAAGGATTCGGGTTTTAAAGACACGTAGCCCAAAAGTCGGCACATTTTCTGACAAACCTCTTCCGTTAGGAGCACACTTGAACTAGTAAGGCTACCTCAGTGGCCTTCATCGATCCAGCACCAACAACCACGGATCACGGTGTTCCATGGTTAAAGCGGCACAGGAGGAATGTAATTGGTAAATACACATGATGCAGACGCGGCGCAACTAGCCGAACTTGGATATAAACAAGAGTTTGATCGAAAATGGAATGGTTTCCAAAACTTCGCTATTTCATTCTCAATTATTTCGATTCTTTCAGGATGTTTTACAACATTCGGTCAGGCATGGGCTAACGGTGGCCCTGTTGCAATATCAATTGGTTGGCCAGTAGTTGCTTCGCTGATCATGATTATTGCTTTATGTATGGCTGAACTTGTCTCAGCTATGCCTACTGCTGGCGGTATTTATTACTGGGCGCTAAAATTGGGCAAGCCTATCCACGGATGGATGACCGGCTGGCTCAATTTAATTGGACTAATTGCAGTAACCGCTGCGGTTGACTATGGGTTCGCGTTGTTCTTTGTAACCGCAATGAACATGTATTCCAGTGGATTTAATCCAAGTGATCTCAGCAATTTGTATCCAACTGATTTAAACCAGATTTTTACAGTTTTTGTTATTACAATTATTTTGCACGTATTGATCAACATTTACGGTGCAAAGGTGATTCACAAACTACAGACAATCAATGTTTACTGGCACGTGGGCGGAGTAGCCGCAATTATTCTGATTCTGGTATTCATCCCAACAGAGCACCAGACCATCTCATGGATGTTTACTGAGCGAATCAACCTAAATGGCATGAACGGTGGAACCACTGAAGGACTAGGTTATTGGTTCTACGTTCTGCCACTCGGCTTCTTGCTTACTCAGTACACCATCACAGGCTTTGATGCATCAGCACACGTTTCTGAAGAGACCGGTCAAGCAGGAAAGGCTGCGGCGCAAGGACTTTGGAAGGCTGTAGCGTATTCAGCAGTTGCTGGTTGGGTGCTTCTTCTAGCATTCCTTTATGCCGCAACAAATGTAGATGCGATGAATGAATGGTTTGGGTTCGCCCCAATCATTTTCATTACTTCACTGCCTATAGTCTGGGCAAAACTAATCATGGTCCTCACTTTGGTTGGGCAATTCTTCTGCGGTATGTCCTGCGTAACAGCAGCATCTCGTATGTGTTTCGCCTTCTCACGTGATGAGGCGGTCCCAGGACATAAGTACTGGCGCAAGCTGGATAAGAATCGTAATCCAAGTAATGCCGCTTTATTCGTTGGCGTCTTTGCAACTGTGTTGACTCTGCCCGCTTTGATTAAGGTAGAAGAACGAGTTGCACCATTAGCTTTCTACGCTGTGACATCCGTTGCAGTTATTGGACTCTTTGCCGGTTTCGCAATTCCAATCTGGTTGCGATTCAAGGCTGGAGATTCATTTAAAGTCGGTCAGTGGAATCTTGGCAAGCACTACAAGTGGATGGCACCAGTTGCTGTACTCGAAATTATCCTTGTTTCGATCTACTTCGTGCTTCCAGTAGTTCCAACTGCTAACTGGTTCTCACCAGACTTTGACCTCAGAGATGCAAACTATTCGCCTATCGCGTTAATAGTTGTTATCGGTGGTGCATACATCTGGTGGTTAGCGGGTGCCAAGAAGACTTTCCGTGGCGCTCACAAAACTATCAATGATAAATAGTCATAACTAGGTAAACTGCCCCGTCGTGTAATTAGTGCGACGGGGCAGTTTTCTTTCTACTGAAAAGAGATGGTGCGATGTCTAACATTGGACGAGTCCAAGATCGAGTAGCGATAGTTACGGGCGCGGGCTCCGGTATTGGGCAGGCAAGTGCCATCAGACTTGCTGAAGAAGGCGCCACGGTAATTTGCGCTGACATAAATTTAGAAGCAGCCACTGTGACTGCGCAGCAGATAAAAAGCGCAGGATTCGCTGGCGAAGGATACAAAATCGATATCGCCGATAGCCAAGCGTGTACAGATCTTGTTGATACCACCGCAACGAAGTATGGATCTATTGATATTTTGGTTAATAACGCCGGCGTCAATCTGCCCGGTGTCTTTCATGAAGTCACAAATGAGACCATAGATCGCACTTTAAATGTGAATGTAAAAGGTGCAATGTATTTAACAAGGGCTGCGTTGCCGCACATGCTTAAGAGCCAACGCGGTTCGATCGTTAATATGTCTAGTGTCAACGGTCTAGTTTCCGAGCCTTACCTAAGTGTTTACTCCGCATCCAAAGGTGCGCTCGTGATGTTCACCCGTGGCATCGCCTTGGATTATGCAAAGACTGGAATTCGCTGCAACGCTATTTGTCCAGGGTGGGTCGATACGCCAATTAATCACGCCCATGCCAAGATGCTCGGTGGCCTTGATCATGTTTATAAAACAATAGATTCTTTTCAGCCAATTGGCCGTCCCGGCACCAGCCGCGAGATAGCCAATGTCGTCCTATTTTTAGCCTCAGATGAGAGTTCATTTATGACCGGTTCGATAGTTTCGGCAGATGGTGGCATGACAGCGCAGTAACTGGAATAGTACGCACATGAGCGCGCTTACCTTAGAAAAATTAAAAGCCCTTGTCGCAGATGGAACCATCGATACCGTTGTTGTGGCAATGACGGATATGCAAGGTCGCTTAACGGGCAAGAGAATTCACGGTCAATACTTCCTTGATGAAGTTGTTAAGCACGGCACTGAAGGTTGCAACTATTTACTTGCCGTAGACGTAGATATGAATACGGTTGCAGGTTACGAGATGTCTTCCTGGGAACGGGGCTATAGCGATTTCGCGCTCATTCCTGATCTAAATACCCTTCGCTTAATTACTTGGCAGCCAGGTGCCGCGCTGATTCTGGCTGATGTGGCTTGGCTTGATCACACAGATGTTGTTGCTTCCCCTCGTCAGATTCTGCGCAAGCAAATCGCTGAACTTGAAAAAGCTGGCATGGTTCCGATGTGCGGAACAGAACTAGAGTTTGTAGTCTATAAAGATTCTTATGAAGAAGCCTGGAACAAGGGATATAAAGATTTAATACCGGTAAATCAATACAACGTTGATTATTCAATTCTTGGTGGCTCCCGAATTGAACCTTTGTTGCGCGATATTCGCATGGGTATGACGACTGCGGGAATGATCGTTGAATCCGTAAAAGGTGAATGTAACTTTGGGCAGCATGAGATTGCCTTTAAATATTCAGATGCGTTATCTAATTGCGATAACCACGTGATTTACAAAAATGGTGCCAAAGAGATCGCTGACCAACAGGGGTACGCCCTTACGTTTATGGCAAAACCAAATGAAAAAGAAGGCAACTCATCCCACATCCATCTCTCTTTCCGTGGGTTAAAAGGTGAGCTTGTGATGGTCGATGACTCTGATAAAGAGCACGGCATGAGCGAGATAGGTCGCCAATTCATCGCCGGACAATTGGCACATCTGCGTGAGCTTTCAATTCTCTTGGCGCCAAATATCAATTCCTATAAGCGCTACGTTCCTGGCTCATTTGCACCCACTGCTATCCGTTGGGGGCGAGATAACCGCACTTGCGCACTACGTTTAGTCGGACATGGCGCAGGATTGCGACTAGAAAACCGCGTACCTGGTGGCGATGTAAACCCTTATTTGGCAGTTGCCGGAATCATCGCTGCCGGACTTGACGGTATTAAGAATAAATTGAAGTTGGAACCAGCCTTCACCGGAAACGCTTACGAATCTGACTCATCACGCGTTCCCGCATCAATGCCAGAGGCGCTCGAACTCTGGGAGAAGAGTGAATGGGTTAAGCAAACTTTTGGCGCTGAAGTTCAGGCTCACTATGCCAATATGGCCCGTGTTGAAATCGCAGCATATGGCAAGGCTGTTACCGACTGGGAACTATTCCGAAACTTCGAAAGGTTTTAAATCGTGTCGACCACATTTGATGTAATCAACCCTGCCACCGAAAAGTTAGTTATTAGCCTGCAGGAAGCAGATGTTGCACAGACTGATGAAATAATTGCCAAGGCTGCCAAGGCATATTTAACTTGGAAAAAAGTCTCCCCCGGCGATCGTGCTAATTTGCTGCGCAGATTCTCAGCCGTCGTTACCGCTCACCGCGAAGAGTTGGCGCAACTTGAGATTACGAACTCGGGCCACACCCGCGGTAACGCTCTTTGGGAAGCGGACAACGTTGCCAATGTTTTGAACTATTACGCCGGCGCTCCAGAACGGTTATTTGGAAAGCAGATTCCAGTTGCCGGCGGTGTAGATATAACTTTCAAAGAGCCAATTGGTGTTGTAGGAATCATTGTTCCTTGGAACTTTCCGATGCCGATTGCTAGTTGGGGCTTTGCCGCAGCTTTAGCGGCCGGAAATACCGTTGTCTTAAAGCCTGCAGAGTTGACTCCGATGACCGCAGTTCGGTTAGCCGAACTAGCACTCGTTGCTGGAATTCCGGAAGGAGTGCTAAATGTAATTGTTGGTAAAGGCAGCGTTGTTGGTGCTCGATTTGTTACTAACCCAACAGTGCGCAAGATTTCCTTCACCGGATCAACTCCAGTTGGTAAATCAATTATGGCTGGCTGTGCTGATCAAGTTAAGCGGGTAACTCTTGAACTAGGTGGCAAGAGCGCAAACGTTATCTTCGCCGATTCAGATGTTGATCGCGCTGCCGCAGCTGCGCCAGGTGCGGTCTTTGATAACTCGGGACAAGATTGCTGTGCGCGCTCACGCATCTTGGTACAAAAGAGCATCTTCGATCGCTTCATGGCAGGTTTTGAAAAAAGCGTTAAGGAATATCGCGTCGAAGATCCAAATCTTGATACTTCTCAAATGGGACCACTAGTTTCCAAGAAACAATTAGAAACTGTTCAATCATTCCTAAATAATAAAGATGACACCGTTGCATTTACAGGAACCGCGCCAACTGGTGCCGGTTATTGGATGGCGCCAACTGTCTTGCTACCAAAGAGCGTTAAAGCACGAACCTGGCAAGAAGAGATATTTGGACCAGTTGTCTCAGTGCTGCCATTTGAAGATGAAGCCGAAGCCATTGCGTTGGCAAATGCATCTGACTACGGACTTTCAGGTTCTATCTGGACCAATGATTTGGGTCGCGCGATGCGGGTATCACGCGCAATTGAAAGCGGAAATCTTTCAGTTAATTCGCACTCTTCAGTGCGCTTCTGGACTCCATTTGGCGGCTTTAAGCAATCTGGTTTAGGTAGAGCGCTCGGACCAGATGCTCTTGATGCTTACACAGAGACGAAAAACGTTTTCTTCGCCACCGAATAAGTTAAGCGCTACGACTTTCTAAATTAAGCGCAGCTGTAAATGCTTCAACTACTTCTGGCTTTGTCCAAGGACGTGGTGATTGGGTAATGAAATAATCAGCCAGGGCATTATCTGAAAGTAGTTCGATATCCCCCGCTGTGACACCGATACTTGAAAGAACTGGGAAATCTAAATCTGCAAGTATCTTGCGGACAGCGGCAACTGCGCGCGAACCATTGCGGGTGCCATCTGCAGGTACTCCCATCGCATCTGCAACTCGCTCCATCTTTTCTGGAACTACTTTAGCTTCGCGCGTAAGTGTTTCAACAAGTACCAATCCAATTGTTAAGCCGTGCGGAACATGCTTTAGGCCACCAATAGCTTGTCCCAGTGAATGCTCGGCAGTGCAATCAGAAATATTCATTGTTAGGCCAGCCATCATGCTGCCGGCAGACATTGCAGCGCGTGCAGCTTTATCATCACCGTGCTTGTATGCAGCAACTAGCGCGCCAGACATCATGCGAACTGCTTCGTATCCAATGGCATCGCCAATTGGAGTAGAACATTTGGCGATGATTCCAGCGATCGCTTGAGCAAGGGCATCGATTCCGGTATTTGCCGTCATCGTTGGAGGCATGCTGTAAGTGAGAACTGGATCGACTAGTGCAACCTGTGCGCGCAGATTGGCATTGGCGATACCCGCTTTAATTCCAGATACGGGATCTGAAATTACGGAACCACCAGAGACTTCAGAACCTGTTCCGGCAGAAGTTGGAATCGCAATTAAAGCAACAGTGGGCACTGGGTAATTTGGAGTCTGGGCTTGGAATTCACGGAATGTGCAATTTAGTTGCGCACATAGTCGGGCTGCTTTTGCAGTATCGATAACCGATCCGCCACCGAGGGCTACAACAACTTCAGAGTTCGAACTTTTGAAAGCCGCGGTTGCCTCATCGACCATCTCAACTGTTGGCTCTCCTGCTGGCTTTTCGAAGATAGTTACAGTCAAATGTGAAATCGCAACTAATCGGTCAATCAGAGCTTTTGCCGCAGAATTAAATTTTTCGATTCCGGCATCAACCATCAAGAAAACTTTACTGGCACCCAACTCATCAACTACTACCGGCAGGGCGGTAGAGACACCTTCACCGAATTTAACTTTTACCGGTAAGTGATTGTTAAAGGACTCAATAGCGTGCATGACATCTCCTGCTTAATTTAAATTGATGGAATTTAGACTCGTTCAATCTCTGCGCAGGCTATCTTAGATAGAAATCTATCTACAAGTTCCAAGCCTCGCCTATTTGAATCAGGTTCAATCACCTTTGTTTGAGCCCGTAATTCTTGAACTACGACTCCTTCTGATTCAACTTCTACGCAGCCACCTTCCATGGCCAGCCATAAATCCAAAACGCGAGAATCTATTTCAGGATGAAATTGCAGACCTAAGGTGCGACCATAAGTAAAGGCCTGTGATGCAATTTCTGTTCTGGCAATTTCTTTGGCTTTAGCTGGTAATTTCCAGCGATCCCAGTGATATTGAAACCATGGCCCCTCTTCAATTAGCGAGTGATCATCACTTTCTATCTGATACCAACCTAGTTCGGCCTGAGGCGCTCTGGCCACCGATCCCCCAAGAACTCGCGCCATTAATTGTCCACCGAAACATATTCCGAGAATTGGGACTCCGGCGTTGTGCGCTGCTAATACTTTCTCCATCTCAGGCTTTAACCAATTGCCAATTCGCTCATCTTCCCAGGCGCCCCAAGGTGCGCCCAAAATAACCAAGGCATCGAATGATAATAAATCTGGCCACTCGACGCTGACGTTGGGAGTTAGATAGTTGGCTTCGTCAACAATTAAAAAGCGTGTTATTTCAAAACCGTGTTCTGCAAATCGCAAAGAGATTGGACCCGCTTCAGATGCATGATCATGTTCAATAAAGAGAACGCGCTTAGACATAAGTGAATTCTACCGAGGACTACTTCTGGATGCGAATTGGATTTTGTCCACGTGCGATTAGGCGTTCAAAATGAACTTCACGCTTATCACTGAATGTGGCCGCTTCTTTGCCAGCGTTTTCCATAAAGGCGACCAGTTCTTCGCGGGCTACCAAACCATCACCTGAAAGATCGTTACGTTCAAATACATTCCAGGCTCGCAATACTGGAGCAACAACTTCATCAATATGCAATTGCAAATCATAAATTCCAGCAAGTGCGATTTGAACTGCCTTGCGGCCAAAGCCAGGCATATTTGCTCCAGGCATATCGAAGTTTTGTACAACATCACTAATTGCACGCATGGCAGCGTTTGGTTCCATTTCTAACGCTGCAGAAAGAGTATTTCTATAGAAGAGCATATGTAGATTTTCATCAAGGGCTACACGCTGCATCATTGATTCTGCAATCGGATCCTCTGAAAGCTTGCCTGTGTTGCGATGTGAAATGCGGGTTGCTAGCTCTTGGAAAGAAACATATGCGATTGTGTGCAACATATCGTTCTCATAAGGCGTCTGATATCCCAGTGACATATGCGCCATGCGCAGATCTTCGAGTTCGTACGGGTCCACACCACGTGTTGCCATTAAATAATCTCGAATCACGATTGCGTGACGCGCTTCTTCAGCAGTCCAACGCTCAATCCAATTACCCCAAGCGCCATCGCGCCCCATTGAGATTGAGATCTCTGTGTGATAACTAGGTAGATTATCTTCGGTTAGTAAATTAAGAATTAGCGAATCTTGTGCAACTGGAGTCAGCCGAGAATCTTTCGCTTCCCAGGCATCGCCATTTAGCGGTCCGGCGTAATCGCGACCTTCTGACCATGGGACATACTCGTGCGGGTACCAGTTCTTCTGAACTGAAAGGTGGCGTTCGAGTTCTACAGCGACAACAGGTTCCAGGTCGCGAATTAAACGGGCCTGGATTTTTGCTGACTCTTCGCTCATAGGTGAACGCTACGCGAAAAGTGCGGTTACTGACTAGTTTAAATTCTTTTTGGCCCGTTCAGTGGCCTGTAATTCGCGCCACTTTGCTATTTCTGCATGATTTCCACTTAATAAGATCTCAGGCACTGATATGCCGCGCCATTCTTGGGGCTTTGAAAAATTTGGATACTCAAGATAACCATCGGAATTATGTGATTCCTCCGTTAGCGAATCAGGATTGCCAAGAACGCCTGGGATTAGCCTTGTAATCGCTTCAATCATTACAAGGGATGCAACTTCTCCCCCGCCAAGTACATAATCACCGATTGAAACTTCATGTACACGAATATTCTTGGAAGCATATTCGGCCGATGAATAGTGCTGACGAACTCGATCATCAATTCCTTCATAGCGGCCACAAGCAAAAACTAAATGCGATTTCGAGGCAAATTCGGCTGCCATCACTTGGTTAAATCTTTTTCCAGCAGGAGTTAAAACAATTAGATCTGTATCTTCAACCATCAGGGGATCAAGGGCTTTGCCCCAAATTTCGGCGAGCATGACCATCCCTGCGCCGCCACCATAAGGAGTGTCATCTACTGTGTTGTGGTTGTCAGTTGAAAAGGTGCGCAGATCATGTACTTGTATATCGACTAGACCCTTATTTTGCGCTTTACCAAGAAGTGAAAGCTGGGCTGGCGCAAAATATTCAGGGAAAATTGTGACCGCATCTATCTTCATTCGGCGACCTGGCCTTCATAAAATTCAGGTGGAATGACCGTCATACGCTTTGCTTTGATATCAACAACCGGAACAAGTTGGCGCACAAATGGAATCAGGATTTCTCCAGAATCAGTCTTTATGGAAAGAACATCTTGGCCCGGCAGGTTAAGTACTTCGCTTACCTCACCCAACAAATCGCCATCTACTAAAAATGCTTGGCAACCAACTAATTGCAGCACGTGATAGTCATCATCATCTAAACCCGGCTCATCAATATCAACTTCTGAATAAAGAAGTACATCACGGAATTTCTCAATAGAGTTTCGATCGGAAATACCCTCGAAACCCAGCAGCAAAATCCCATTGTGTACGCGCGCAGAAGCCACGGTTAAATCTCCGTGGCTATCTGTCTGGACTTTTTCACCAATTGCAAAACGTTCTTCTGCTAAATCGGTGCGGACTTCAATGGTTGCTTCACCGAGAATTCCGTGTGCGCGACCAATGCGACCTACATTTAGGCGCATACCTGACAAGAGAGTTAACGAGCCTCGTCGGTATCGATGAGATCAACGCGAACAGTGCGACCTGCAATAGCGCTTACGACTGTGCGAAGCGCTTTTGCAGTACGACCATTGCGTCCGATTACCTTGCCGATATCTTCAGGATTAACACGAACTTCTAGAGTTGTGCCGCGACGGTGAGTCTTTTCCTTGACGATGACATCTTCAGGATTATCAACGATTCCTTTAACGAGGTGCTCGAGAGCTTCGTCCATCATTGTTATTCAGCAGCCGCTTCTGTTGCTTCAGGCACAGCTTCTGTAGTCACGTCAGCAACTGCTTCTGTAGGAACCTCTGCCACAACTTCGTTCGCAGTTTCTTCGGACACAACTGGCACTTCAACAACAACTTCCTCGATAACTGGAGCAGGGTTAGCCTTTGCAGCTAACTTCTCTTGCGCCTTCTTCTTCATTGTTGTTGCGCCTTCTTTAGGCTCATCGTTAGCGGCCTTAACAGCTGCTTCGTATGCAATGCTCTTTGCAGGCTTTGGAGTTGCAAATCGAAGCGTTCCTTCAGTTCCAGGAAGACCCTTAAATTTTTGCCAGTCGCCAGTGACCTTAAAGATCGCCTCTACGGCAGCTGTTGGTTGTGCACCGACTCCGAGCCAATATTGTGCGCGGTCTGAGTTAACTTCCATGATTGAAGGCTCTTGACCTGGAACGTAACGACCAATTTCTTCAATTGAAAGTCCATTACGTGCTTTACGTGAATCTGTTACGACGATGCGGAAAAATGGTGTGCGGATCTTTCCCATGCGCATTAAGCGAATTTTTGTAGACAAAGAAGTATTGCTCCTAAAAAGTGTGCCGGTTCTCGATGAGTGCAGCGGGGTGCGCACGTACAAGGACCAACTTTGGATATGGATGTTGTGGGGGTAGAGGGCCCCTCAACAGGAGGCTAATCTTGCCATTAACGCCTGTAGATGCGAAATCCGGGCGCTATCCCTGCTCCTGCGCGGCACGTTTAGCTGGATTGCCAGATTTCGACTTCTTCTTCGCGGGTTGCTGACCTTTCTGCCCACCGTGTTGATGACCACCTATTCCAGCGCCCATGCCAGCAGGAATTCCCATGCCCTGCGCCATCGCTGGCGGCACACCACCACCCTTACGCATTTGTCTCATCATTTTTTGCGCAGCAGTGAATTTATCAACCAGTGAATTTACATCTTGAACCTTGCGACCGGCGCCGAGTGCAATGCGCGCACGGCGCGAACCATTTAACACGTTTGGATCTTCACGCTCTAGTGGCGTCATTGATTGCACAATAGATTTAGTACGCACAATTTCTGATTCATCAAAGTTTTCAATCTGCTTTTTCATCGCACCCGCTCCAGGCAGCATTCCTAAGATTTTAGACATCGATCCCATCTTCGACATTGCTTCCAGCTGTTCTAGAAAGTCAGAGAGAGTAAAATCATCTCCGCGTGCGAACTTCTCTTCTAACTTTGCGGTTGCATCACCATCAAAAGCCTTCTTTGCTTGTTCGGCAAGGGTTGCAACATCACCCAAACCTAGAATTCGGGATGCCATTCGTTCTGGGTAGAAAATATCGAAATCGGTTAGTTTTTCACCGTTAGATGAGAACATAATTGGCTTGCCAGTTAATTTAGCGATCGAAAGTGCTGCTCCGCCTCGTGCATCACCATCTAACTTCGTGAGTACAACACCATCAAAGCCCACGCCATCTTCAAATGCTCTAGCAGTTCGAACTGCATCCTGTCCCATCATTGCATCTACAACAAAGAGGACTTCATCTGGGTTTACTGCGTTTCGGATATCGATTGCCTGTTGCATCAATTGCGCATCAACACCTAATCGACCAGCAGTATCGACAATCACCATGTTATAAAGTTTGGTTTTGGCGTGAGCCAAAGATTGTTCGGCAACTTTCACCGGATCGCCAACGCCGTTTCCAGGTTCTGGTGCAAAAACTGGCACACCAACGCTTTCACCGACTACCTGCAATTGAGTAACAGCATTTGGTCTTTGCAGGTCAGATGCCACCAAGAGTGGAGTGTTGCCTTGATCCGCGTAAAACTTTGCTAGCTTGCCAGCAAGTGTTGTCTTTCCCGCACCTTGCAGACCTGCCAACATAATTACAGTCGGTGGATTCTTGGCAAAGCGGACTCGTCGCGCCGCTCCCCCAAGAATCTCAATTAACTCGGCGCTTACAATTTCAAAAATTGCTTGCGCTTGATTGGTGCCCGACTGCAAAGTTGGTAGCGCTGCTAAAGATTTTGCCCGAATGGTTTCGATAAAAGGTTCCATGACCGTTAGCGCAACATCTGATTCAAGAAGCGCAGCCCTTATGTCAGAACAAGTTGCATCAATATCTGAAGAAGTTATCTTGCCGCGAGAGCGCAAGGATGCAAACGCTCCAGTTAACTTGGAAGATAGTGAATCAAACATAGGCGCTCATACTACGCCAGCGCTGCGGATAATTTCTGCGCAACTTCTTCTGCCCGCTGCGCTGTGAGAGGGCCACCACCAATTTCGGTGACATATAAAGTATCAATTGCCTCGGCGCCAAGTGTTGTGACAATTGCTGAGCGGATATCAATCTGACATTTAGTAATTGTGTCACCAATGCCAAAGAGAAGAGCAGGACGATCATGGCTGCGAACTTCTATGATCGTGGCATCGGTGGCCGCATCTAGAAAAGTTTCAACGGTTGGCGACGGTACTGGAATGGAAGGCAGGGATGCGTAATCTGCAATTCTCTGCTCAATTCGCTCCTTTAATTCTCGTGAATCGTCTAAAGCATCAGCAATCATTTGATGAATAAGGTCACCTTCAACAGTCGGCGCATACTGATTTGGGGTGACAATCCATTTCATGATCGCACTATTTTCAAATGTTTTAGTACGAGCTGAGCGAACGTCGAAACGGGCAAGATTTAAAACCCCTGCAACAATCGAAAGTAATCCTGGCTTATCCGGGGCAATTATTTCCACTGCAAAATCTGGGCTACGTTCTTCGATGCGAACTCGTAAAGTGCCAGTTCGGGCAAAAGTTCGTTGTTCGTCAGTGAACTCTGGCTGTGTTGCAGCAGTGTTATCAGCAAGGGCGCTTGTAACGCGTGCAACTAGGTCACTTAGCAAACTTGCTTTCCAGTCACTCCATGCCGCATGTCCGGTTGCCTGGCCGTCGGCGATGCTAAGTGCGTGAAGAAGTTCTAGAGTCTGCAGATCCGGAATCACTGCAATTACAGATGCGATCGTCGCTGGATCATCTAAATCTCTTCGGGTTGCTGTCGCGCTTAACAACAGGTGATGTTTGACCAAAAGTTTTAGCGTTGCGATATCTGACTCAGCGAAACCAATTCGCCTGGCAAGTGGCTCAATTAGTTTTTCACCGCGTTCGCTGTGATCTTCCTGTGTCCCCTTTCCAAGATCGTGAAAGAGTGCGGCAAAGAGTAATAAATCCGGCCTATGAACGCTTCGAGTAAGTGCTGCTGCAAAAACTGCAGTCTCCACCATATGTCGATCAACGGTATGGCGATGAAGAACGTTGCGTTGCGGCAACGATCGTACGGACCGCCATTCCGGCAGCCAGTGAAAGAGAATCTCCTCTTGATCTAAACCTTCCCAGATTCGAACCATTGGAAAGCCTGCTCCAATTAAGGTAATCAAATTTTCACGGGCGGCTCGCGGCCAAGGGTTAGGCAGGACTCCAACGCCATTTAGATAAGACTGCATCAAACGTTGCATCGTGCTTGGTGAAACTGGCAACCCTGCTTGCGCTGCCGTTGCTGCAGCACGTATTCCTATCGCAGAATCGCTAGCTAAGTCGAAATTTTCACTGATGGAAACTTCCTGATGTGCAATTGTTATTCCAGGCGAAACTTGCGTGGTGCGGGCTTTCTTCAGGAATCTACTTAGTCCATCTTTACTTCGATGATCAAGGCGATGCCACGTTGATTCTAAAAGATAATCCACCGAACGCGCTGCTTGTGCGACAGCGCCCATCAACGCATCTGCATCGGAGTAATTCAAAATTTCAGAAACTTTATCCTGTTCCTGAAAGAGCAGACGGTCTTTATCGCGGCCGGTAACGATATGTAGCGCTTCGCGCACGTTCATAAGAATTGATTCAGCGCTGCTGATATGTTCAAGTGAAACAGTCACAGCGCCACTTAGCGCAACTGCGCGAAGGGCGGTGATATCGCGCAAGCCGCCCCGCGCCTCTTTCAGATCAGGTTCGAGTAAGTAGGCAAGCTCGCCAGCACGTTCGTGGCGATCGGAAAGAGATTTACGAAGTTCTGCAAGTCGCTCGCGCGATCTATTGCGCCAATCTTCAATGGCATCGTGCTGCACCGCTGCCACCAAATCTGGATCACCGCAAATTAATCGGATATCCAATAAACCAAGGGCAACTTTAAGGTCATCCGCTGCTGTATCTCTGGTTTCAGTGCGTGTACGCACCGCATGATCGACCTTAAAAGATTTATCCCACAAAGGGTAGAGAACTTTATTTGCTAAGTCAGAGAGATCTTTTTCATCGACCCGACCATTGTGCAGAAAGAGAATATCTAAATCAGAACCCGGAGATAGCTCACCGCGGCCGTAACCACCGACCGCGGCGAGTGCTACCCCTGCTACACCGGTAAAGAGTGAGTTTAAAAGACGATCGCTCTCATTTGATCGTTCTCGCCGCTCACGTGTACCCATGCAACTATCTTACTTATTTACTGCTGGTGACTTAGAAGGTAGCGATCTGGAGGTTAGATCGCATCCGTTCCGCGTTCACCGGTACGGACCCGGACGATTGAATCAACTGGCGTTGTCCAAACTTTTCCATCACCGATTGAACCTGTTGATGCTGCCTTAACGATCACATCGACGATCGCTGCCGAATCTTTATCATCGACTAATACCTCAAGACGAACCTTCGGTACTAGATCAACGGTGTATTCGGCCCCACGGTAAACCTCAGTATGTCCGCGTTGACGTCCGAAGCCACTGGCCTCAGAAACTGTCATCCCGGTAACACCTGCGGCTTGCAGAGCATCTTTTACTTCATCTAACTTAAATGGCTTCAAGATGGCTGTAATTAACTTCATAGCAATGAACCTCCACGTGATGAGCTTGTCATTTCATAAGCAGTTTCAGCATGTTCGCTGAGGTCAACGCCTTCAACTTCGGCATCTTTCTTTACTCGGAAGCCAATTGTTTTTTCGATAATGAAACCGATAACTAATGTGGCAAGGAATGAATAGGCAAGAACCATTCCAACGCCAAGTGCCTGCTTTAGAAGAAGCGTCGTTCCACCACCGTAGAACATGCCATCAAGACCAATGCTGTTAACAGCACTTGTTCCAAATAGTCCGATTGAAAGTGATCCCCAAATTCCACCAACTAAGTGAACGGCAACCACATCAAGTGAATCATCAAAGCCAAGTGCGTATTTGATACTGACAGCGAGTGCGCAAAGCCCACCAGCCACAAGCCCAATTACAACGGCAGCCCATGGAGCAACGAAGGCACATGCAGGAGTAATTGCAACTAATCCTGCAACGGCACCAGATGCTGCGCCAAGAGATGTGGCATGACCGTTGCGAATTTTCTCAACCAGCAACCAACCAAGAAGACCGGCGGCTGCAGCTACTTGAGTATTCATAAATGCCAAACCTGCAGTTCCATTTGCAGCAAGTGACGACCCAGCGTTAAATCCAAACCAACCAAACCACAAGAGACCTGCACCGAGCATTACCAATGGCAGTGAGTGAGGGCGCATTGATTCTCTACGCCAGCCAACGCGCTTTCCAAGAATTAGGGCTAGCGCAAGTCCAGCGGCGCCAGCGTTGATATGTACCGCAGTTCCACCGGCAAAATCTTGAATACCTTTACCTGCAAGGTAACCAGTACCAGTAATGGTGTCACCAACTTTATTTCCAAATGCGAATACCCAGTGTGCAACCGGGAAGTAGACAAGTGTTGACCAGATAGCAACGAAAACTGCCCAAGCGGTAAACTTTGTGCGATCTGCAATAGCTCCCGAAATAAGTGCGGGTGTAATGATTGCAAACATCAATTGGAACGCTGCAAAAACAAGAACAGGAATTGGATAAATCCCACCGTTATTGGTGAAATCATTTACAACTCCACCGAGTCCTGAGAACGAAATATTCCCATACCAAGGTGAATTAGCCTTGTAGCCAAATGCCAATTCAAATCCATAAATTACCCATAGAACGCTAACGATTCCGATCGTAATCATCGACATCATCATCATATTTAAGACGCTCTTTGCGCGAACCATTCCGCCATAGAAAAGCGACAGACCTGGAGTCATCAAGAGAACGAGAGCGGTGCTTGCTAATACCCAAGCGGTATCACCTGAATTCAGAACAATCTCTTCCATTAGTTTCTTCTTTCACTCATAACCTATGAACCCTCGCCGTTGAGATGGGGCAAAGATGCCGATCTCGGGTTACAGGGGTTCGGTTTCTAGGTTAAGACGCGGTCACAAAATCGACCTTTGTGTTACAACTTTGTTACAAGAGCGAAGGGCTAATCTGCAATTAAGCCCGATATATAAGCAGCGGGCGCAAATACTGCAAGATCGGTATCGCTTTCGCCTGTGCCGATGAACTTAATAGGGATATCCAAGGCGCTCTCGATCGCCAGCGCCACACCGCCACGGGCGCTGCCATCGAGCTTTGTAACAATTAATCCAGTGACCGCAACTGCTTCGGTAAATATCTTTGCTTGCGCGATGCCATTTTGCCCAGTGGTCGCATCTATAACGAGCAGTACTTCAGCCACGACAAGTGTTTTCTCTACTACTCGTTTCACTTTTTCGAGTTCGGCCATCAAATCACTCTTGTTATGTAGGCGACCAGCTGTATCAATAATTAAATAATCTGAACTTAATTCTTTGCTGCGAGTAGCGGCGTCAAAGGCGACTGATGCCGGTTCAGCACCCTCTTTACCTGCAATAACCTCAACACCAACGCGTTTGCCCCAAGTTTGTAATTGATCCACTGCTGCCGCGCGAAAGGTATCTGCCGCAGCCAGAACTACAGAGCTACCTGATGACTTTAAGTGCGCTGCAAGCTTGGCAACTGAAGTTGTTTTGCCAGTGCCATTTACTCCAACGACCATTATTACGGTTGTCTGATCGCTTTTGGATAAAGTACGAGATTTAGCGCTGAGATGCTCATTTAAAATCTGAGTTAGCGAGACTAGTGCGTCTCCACCTTTTATTAACTTAGCACTTTGAATTATCTGCGATGTCAGTGTCGGGCCAAGATCGGAGCCCAAAAGTTCGGTTTCAAGTACTTGCCAATCAAGTGGATCTGCGGTGGATTCACCTTTTATTTTTGCGACAAACTTACTGAAAATTCCCACAGAACACCTAGCTAATTAAGCAGATTCAGAATCACGCAAGCGCTGCGAGATAACTTCAGTTACGCCATCACCGCGCATGGTCACGCCATACAAAGCGTCAGCGATCTCCATAGTGCGCTTCTGGTGGGTAATAATGATCAACTGTGAACTCTGGCGCAGTTCTTCCAAAATCACCAGCAGTCGACCGAGGTTTACATCATCCAGAGCTGCTTCAACTTCATCCAGTACGTAGAACGGACTAGGGCGCGCCTTAAATATTGCAATTAACATCGCCACAGCCGTTAGTGACTTTTCGCCACCAGATAGAAGTGAGAGACGTTTAATTCGCTTTCCAGGTGGACGCGCTTCCACGTCAACGCCAGTATTTAGCGGATCATCCGGATTGGTGAGAATTAATCGTCCATCTCCACCTGGGAATAAGCGCGCGAAAATATCTTCGAAATGCTTGGCAGTCTCTTCAAATGCATCCATGAAGATCTGCTGCACGCGATCATCTACTTCCTTGATGATGTCGAGCAGATCTTTTTTGGTGCGCTTGAGGTCTTCCAGCTGTTCGGCTAAGAATTTAAGACGTTCTTCTAGCGCGTTATATTCTTCAAGAGCAAGCGGATTAATCTTTCCAAGCAAAGTTAGTGAACGCTCGGTTGCTGCCAAACGTTTCTCTTGCTGGTCACGGCGATATGGAATTAACTCAGTTGCAACAATTTCGCCTTCGTCGGTCTCAATAAATGTTGGAACATCATTTTGTGGACCGTATTCATTCACTAGCGTTGCAGTATCAACGCCAAGTTCTTCTACGCATTTAACTTCTAGCGCTTCGATACGCATGCGTTGTTCCGCACGAGCGATTTCATCTTTATGTACTGAAGAAGTTAATTGCTCAAGAACTGTGGCAAGTTCGCGACCACGTGAGCGAACAGTAAGAGTTTCACCTTCACGATCAGAACGCGATGCCTCTAAGCGAGCACGTTCCGTCGCAGCCTTGGCAATAGATCGTTCGATATGAATCAACGCTTCATAGGCCGCCTCAGCAATGGCTGATGAAATAAGGGCGCCGCGTGCACGAGCCCCGCGACGCGATACAGCACGCTCTGATGCTTCTCGTTCTGTATGTGCCGCATCCTCTAAAGTTTTTGCACGAGCTGAGATTGAATCAACACGCTCTTCGCTAGTACGTACTGCCAGTCTGGCTTCTACCTCTGAGGTGCGCGCAAGTGAAACTTGATTGCGTAAATTCTCGGCAACGGTGTGATCTGGTTCGGCAATATAACCATGCTGTTGTAACTGAGCAGATGCAATAGATACTTCATTCTCATCGCGACCTTTGGCCGAAGTTGCCTCAGCGATTGCCAGATTCAGTCGTTCTACTTCAGCCGATGCCGATTTCATATTCTGGCCTGAGACAGCAAGCTGTTCAGTCAAAGCTGCAATGCGAGCATCAGATTCATTTAACTTAGAGAGTGCGATATCAAATAGCCCCTGTTTGGAGTCAACTTCACCTTGCGCTATGACTATCTCGAACTTCAAGCGATCGCAGGTATGCGAGATGGTTTCTAACTTCCTTGTTAGCTCTTGAACTAGCGCGTTAATTTCAATAAGCGATGTAGAGGATGCGGAACCGCCACGAGCACGTTTAGCAGTTATAACATCGCCATCTCGAGTTACGACGGTCAGCATTGGGTTTGCGCGCAAGATGCTTTCGGCATCGCGCACGCTTTCCACGACAACTGTTGTAGATAGCAACGAGATCAGTAGTTCAGAAATCTCATTTGATCGCACATGTGAAGTAAGTGGGGTGAGTCCTGCCGGGATGGATGCTGCAGATGTAGATCCGGGTTCGTAAACCAAGACATCAGCTTGACCTAAATTTTCACTGCGCAAAGTTGTAAGAGCGCTAACTGCTGAAGTTAGATCACGAACCACAATGGCATCTGCCAGTGAGCCAAGTGCGGCAGCAGTTGCTGCCTCCCATCCACTATCGACATGTATCAGCGAGGCGATGGAACCGAGTATGGAAAGCCCACGTGAATCTTTCATAAGTGCGGCGCCGCCATCGCGTGATTTCGAGGTGAGATGCATCGCCTCTAGCTTTGATTCAATCGCATTGCGTTCACGATCTGCAGCGCGCTCGGCATCAATTAGGTTATTTAGATTCAATTTCACTGACTCCAGGGTCTGCTTAGCAACCTCAAATTCAGAGTCCAGGCCAAGTTCGCCAGCATCTGCGCCAGCAATATCCATTTCGAAAGTTGAGTACTCGCGTTGTGCACTTTGCGCGCGAGCCTGCGCTTCATCACGCGCCTTTGTTAAACGGGCGATTTCCTCGGCTATGGCATCAAGGCGTGCGGCAAGGGATTTGATGTGGCCCTCTTGACGCGCAGTTCCTTCACGTTGGTCGGCAATAGCTCGCATCGCCGCAGCGATTTTATCTTCTTCGGCTTTCAGTGATGCTTCTGCAGTCGCAAGTTCTTGTGTAGTTGTAGACAGCGCACTTCGTGAGTTTGCAACTCCGGCGCGAAGTTGTGCTTCTTCCGTGCGAAGTGTCGCCGCTTCTAGATCAAGAGCGTCTGGATCTCGGCCAGCGCTGCGCGCTTCTTCAGCTTCTTCAGCCAGGAAGCGGGAACGCTCTTGGGCAAGTGATTGAGTTCCGCGAAATTTTTCACGGAGCGCGCTAAGTGAATAAAAATTCTCTTGTGCTGCAATTAGCAGCGGACTTTCAAAGGCGGCTTGCGAATCAAGTGCTTCTTCGCGCAGGCGAATCTTTTCAACTTCCTCTTCAACCAATGAACGTCTCTCGCGCAGCGCAGTCTCGTCAGCAACTTCGGCATCAAGAGTTTTGGAAAGTGTGATGTAGTCATCGGCAAGTAAGCGCAATTTGGCATCGCGCAGGTCTGCTTGGATGGTCGCAGCTTTTTTCGCAACTTCGGCTTGCCTACCAAGCGGGCGAAGTTGGCGACGCAGTTCGACAGTCAAATCCTGAACACGCGCTAAATTAGCCTGCATAGAATCTAACTTGCGAAGCGCCTTCTCTTTGCGCTTGCGGTGCTTAAGTACTCCTGCTGCTTCTTCAATAAATCCACGACGTTCTTCAGGCGTTGCCAACAAGATCGCATCGAGTTGGCCTTGACCAACGATTACGTGCATTTCGCGACCAATTCCGGAGTCGCTGAGGAGTTCTTGAATATCTAGGAGGCGGGATGCTTCTCCATTAATTTGATATTCACTTTGACCGTTGCGAAAAAGTATTCTTGAAATCGTAACTTCGGTGTAATCAATAGGAAGCGCGCCATCGGTGTTATCGATTGTTAAGGAAACTTCTGCGCGTCCTAGTGGTGCGCGACCGCTTGTTCCCGCGAAGATGACATCTTCCATCTTTCCGCCACGAAGTGATTTGGCACCTTGCTCACCCATTACCCAGGTGAGGGCATCAACAACATTTGATTTTCCAGAGCCGTTAGGACCAACGACACAAGTAATGCCCGGTTCCAGGCGAAGGGTCGTAGATGATGCAAAGGACTTAAAGCCCTTGAGCGTCATACTCTTTAAATACACGGAGTAAACCTACCGTTTAGGTGACGTGTTTATATACGCGACTCAAGTGAAGTACTACTTGAGGGTTGCCAGAATTTCAAATGCTAAACGGGCCGCCGATTGTTCGGCTTCGCGTTTGCTCTTACCAACACCTTCTGCAACCGCTTCCCCTGCAATAAGTGCCACTGCAGTAAAACTCTTATCGTGATCAGGCCCTTCTTCAGTTACTTGATATTCAAGAGTGCCTTTACCGAGGGATGAAACTAATTCTTGCAGCGCAGTTTTCCCATCAAGACCTGCACCCTTAGCCATGGCACTTTCTAAAGTTTCATTAATTAGTGCACGAACAACTGTTGTTGTACTGGCAAATCCGAGTTCTAGATAAATCGCACCAATTAGCGCTTCTAGAGCATCGGCCAAGAGTGAATTTTTATCGCGACCGCCGGTTACTTCTTCACCTTTACCGAGGCGGATGTATTTACCGAGATCTAGTGTGCGCGCAATATCTGCGAGCGCACGCATATTTACAATGCCTGAACGCAGTGGTGATAAACGTGATTCATCGAGATCTGGATAACGCAAATAAAGTTCTTCGGTGACTATTAATCCAAGTACGGAATCACCTAAGAACTCGAGACGTTCGTTGGTTTCTTTCGCACCGCTTTCGTAAGCGAATGAACGATGCGTAAAAGCTAACTCGAGCAATTCGGGAGAAAGTGAGATCCCGAGTTGCGAAGTTAAAGAAGAGTACAGATCAGACCTCAAGTACCTGACGGCGGTTATATGTTCCGCAAGTTGGGCAAGCTGTGTGAGTCAATTTTGGTTGCTGGCATTGTGGGCATGCTGCAAGGGATGCGGCAGTTGTCTTCCACATGCTGCGGCGTGAGCGTGTCTTCGAACGAGACATCTTTCGCTTTGGTACTGGCACGGTAATCGTCCTTAATCTCTGCTGACCTCAGGCAATCTGTGCCCAGGCTTACTGCTAAATGGCTAACTGCTAAATCACTTCTTGCTAATGGAGGAAGTATCCCTTATTCGGGCGAATTCTTAAAATCCAAACCTTGCAGCCCGGCCCAACGAGCGTCAATCGCTTCGTGAGCATGGTCTTGCGGCAGCCTCTCCCACTTTTCGCCACAGTCCGGGCAGAGACCTAGGCATCCTTTAGAACATAACGGGTTAGCGGGCAGATCCAGCACGATCGCATCTCTAATTGGAATCTCAAGATCCATGACGCTGCCATCTAGGAATAACTCTTCGTCGCTGGCTAGATCATCTTCTTCTATCTTGGCAGCTTTTTTTCCACGCTTGCCACCTTTATCTGAAGTTGGTTCATAGCGATAGAGCTCTTGAATTTTGCGCTCGACCTCAATCTCAACTGGATCTAAGCAACGAATACATTCACCTTTTGCTATTGCAAATATTTGCGCACTTAGCAAAACACCTTCTGTGACAGATTCCAGGCGCAGATCTACTTCTATGACATCTCCTGCAGGAACAGCGACGAGGGCGATGCCTACCGGTTCTAAAATCGCCAAATCTAGTTGGTACTCCTTCATCTCCCCCGCTCGGCGAGGTAGTTCATGAGTATTGAATTCAAATACCTGGGATGCACGGCTCATGGATATTAAATAGCGCTCTGCGGGTTCAGTTAATTATCGTCAGCAAGTTGCGAAAGAACATCTTTATCGTTGGCACCGTCTAGGCGTTCACGGCCACGGGCAACAGCATCCATGGTCTTATTTAGAATAACTTCCAAGGTAGCTAAGCGGCCATCGATATAACTCTCTACTTCGGCGCGTTCGTCAGCTGCTAGCACGCGCGCTTCATCGAGAATTCTTTGCGCTTCATCGCGCGCGGCCTGCACAATCGCGGTCTGTTCGATCATTCGCGCAACATCTTCACGAGCCGTAGCAATCATCTGCTCAGAACTCGAGCGCCCTTCTTCAATTAACTTCTCACGTTGGGCGATTATATCTTCGGCGCGATACAGGTCTTCTGGAAGCGCTTCTTTGGCGCCATCTAAGATTTCTAGAATTTCACCACGGTGCACAACGCAAGATGCTGATAGCGGAACTCCGCGAGCTTCTTCGATAAGAGTGATCGCTGTACTTATTTTCTCGATTGAATCCATTTTTACTTCCCTACTACTCGTGCTTTAAGTGCATCATTTACGATGCCTGGAACCATGGAAGAGACATCGCCACCGAAATGTGCGAGTTCTTTAACGATTGATGAAGATAGAAATGAATGTGCCGGCGCGGTTGCCATAAACATAGTTTCAACACCGGTTCCTTGTAAATTTATTTGTGCCATTTGTAGTTCATAGTCAAAGTCGGTTACCGCACGTAAGCCCTTGACGATCGCCTGAATTGAATTTGCCTTGCAATAATCAACCAGCAGCCCATGCCATGAATCAACCTTCACATTATTAAATTTTGAAGTGGTTTGGCGAATCATCTCCATGCGCTCTTCAACTGTGAAAAGGCTGGCTTTTGTGCGATTAGCTAAGACCGCAATAATGACTTCATCAAATTGCCCACTGGCTCGCTCGATAATATCTAAGTGCCCAAAAGTGATGGGATCAAATGACCCAGGGCAGACGGCGCGCTTCATGGTGTAAACGCTAGCAACGATTAACCGGGTTATCCATTCTCAGGCTCAGAATCAGCTGGTGCGCCATAGAAAATGCTCGCTTGTCCATAGTTCTTTTCACGAACTGATATATATCCATCTGGCCAAGATATTTCCTTGACTCTGGAATTTCGCTCCACTGCAATCAACGCTTGCGGATGCAAAAACCTACCAACTTGCAGTTGAATCAGAGTTTCTATTACATCAAGGTCATCTATTTCATACGGTGGATCAATATATATAAAGTGATATGGCGCAATTGGTGGATCTTGCAAGAAGCGATGAACGCTCATGCCATATAGGTGGAAGGTACCAGGGCACTGTGCAGATTTAATTGCCTCATAGTTGCTAGCAATACTTTTCTGCGCCTGTTCATCTTTTTCAACTGCGTGAACTAAGTCCGCCCCGCGAGATAAGGATTCGAGTGCGATCGCACCTGTTCCTGCATATAAATCCAGAACATTTAGCCCTTCGAACTCTCCAAATTCAGATGCTAAAGTTGAAAAAAGTGCTTCACGAGCCCTATCCGATGTTGGCCTTGTAGATGAGGCAACAGATGCGATATTTCTGCCCTTGGCACTTCCAGCAATAATGCGCATCTGAATTAACCCTTATCTATAAATTCTGCAGCAGCATCTGCTTGCAACTTTTTCAGCTCTTCTTTGAGCAAAGGATAACTAGAAAGGGAAGGATCTTGCGCCAATAGTTCTGCGGCACTTTCTCGAGCACTTTCAATTAGCGCTTCATCGCGCAGAACTCGTAGCAAGCGCAGATGTGAACGCGAACCTGATTGGGTTGCACCAAGTACATCGCCTTCGCGACGTTGTTCTAAATCAATGCGTGAGAGCTCAAAACCATCTTGTGTTTTGGATACCGCATCCAATCGCTCCCGCGCAGAAGTGTCCGGTGCGGCACTTGTTACTAAAAGACATAGTCCGGGAGAAGTTCCACGACCAACGCGACCACGCAACTGGTGAAGTTGTGAGACACCGAAACGATCTGCATCCATAATCACCATCACCGTGGCATTTGCAACATCTACGCCAACTTCAATTACCGTGGTTGAAATCAAGACATCAATTTCACCTTGCGCAAAGGCCTGCATAGTCGAGTTTTTAACTTCGCTACTTTGACGCCCGTGTAACGGGGCAATCCGTAGGCCATTTAGCGCCCCAGACTGCAATTTCGGACCGAGATCTTCAACGGATGCGATATCTGGTGATGCTTCACCGTAGAGAAAATCTAAATCAGCATCCTCAGATGTTCCAGCCGAAATACGTGGCGCAACAATGTAGGCCTGATGACCCAGTGAGATTTCTTCACGAATTCGCTCCCAAGCGCGATCTAGAAAAGTTGGTTTCTCAATTGTTGGAACGAGATGGGTAGTAATTGGTTGTCTGCCAAGTGGCAGCTCGCGCAAAGTTGAAACATCTAAATCCCCAAATACTGTCATGGCCACAGTTCGTGGAATCGGTGTTGCAGTCATTACTAATAAATGAGGTGGGTTAACTGCCTTAGCCTTTAAAGCATCTCGCTGTTCAACACCAAAGCGATGTTGTTCATCTACAACAATCAAACCGAGATCCTTAAAAGTTACTGATTCACTTAATAGCGCGTGAGTACCAATGACTATTCCAGCGCTACCGGATGCCGCCATTGCCAGCGCCTCTTTTCGTGCAGCTGCACTTTGCGATCCAGTTAACAGAGTAACTTTTGTCGCGATTTCACTGCCACCCAGCATTCCGCCTTGCGCTAGCGGTCCAAGTAATTTTTCAATTGTGCGCAGATGTTGCGCCGCTAAAACTTCGGTAGGTGCAAGCAACGCTGCTTGTCCCCCACTATCGATTACCGCCAGCATTGCGCGTAGCGCAACCACTGTTTTACCTGATCCAACTTCACCTTGTAAAAGTCGATGCATTGGATACGGCGCCGCTAAATCACTTTCAATCTCTGCGCTAACTTGCACTTGTCCTGGTGTTAATTGCCACGGTAATGAAGCATCAAAAGCGGTAAGGATTCCTGAACTCTTTGGGCGACGTGCGACCGCCTTTAGAGCGCGAAGTTCGGCTCTTCGTTCGAGCAATAACAACTGCATCAAGAGCGCTTCATCAAAGGTTATGCGTGCCCGTGATTTATCTGCGCTGTCGAGATCGACTGGATTGTGGATTTGCACAATGGCTTGTTGCAGAGAGGGGTACCCGCGCTCGTTTAAGATTTTTTCAGGCATGAAATCAGCAATTTCATCTAACGCGCCGATCGACAAATTAATACATTGTGCGATTTTCCACGAGGGTAACTTCGCACTTGCGGGATACATCGGTAAGTATTTACCGGCAAATTCAGCAACGGCTGAATCAACATCATTTCCATCCGGAATCATTTCGTAATCCGGATGCGCCAATTGACGCTTTCCGTTGAATACGCCGACTTTGCCAGCAAATAGCCCTTGCCTGCCAACCCGCAGATCCTTCTCACGCCAAGCTTGATTGAAGAAGGTCAGTGACATCTTGGCACTTCCATCTGTGACAATTACTTCCAGGATGCTTCCCTTACGAGCATGTAATTTTCGACTAGATGAGCTAAATATTTCGGCAAGTACGGTTACTTCATCGCCCTCTTTAAGTTCTGCGATATCACTGAGTTCGCCACGAACCAAGTATCTGCGCGGGTAATGGTGGATCAAATCGGTAATTGTTTTATAGCCAAAAGTCGTTTCCAGAACTTTGGCCGTGCGGTCGCCTACGACATTTACTAATTTGGAATCGAGGCTGGCCATGCCGCCTATTCTCGCGTGAATTTCTCCAAATTAGCGTCAGGATGGCCTTCTTGATACTCTTACGCCTTGTTCAACCACCTGGCCGCAGTTAGGGCTGAGGTTAGAAAACTAGAAATTAACGCGAATTTAAAAGGAGTACTGCTGTGGCATCAACATGCGATATCTGTGGCAAAGGGCCCAGCTTCGGAAATAACGTTTCCCACTCTCAGGTAAAGACACGTCGTCGTTGGAATCCAAATATTCAACGCATTAAGACACTCGTTGGCGGAAGCACTAAGCGTCAGAATGTCTGTACTTCTTGCCTTAAGGCCGGCAAAGTAACTCGCTAATTAAGCGTGTTACTTCTTCTTGTAACCGGTTGGGCAAGTTGGCTTAACGGCCGTTACCTTCTTTAATACATTTCCCTTTAAGCAAGAAATTGTCGTTGGTTTTGGCGTCGCCTTTGGCTTTGGAGATGCGGTAGTTCTAACAGTTCCCGTGGCGGACATATTGCTATCGGCAGATTTAGAAGAAGCCATCACATCAAAACTTGGATTTAGCGAAATATCTAGCATCGGATCTGGGAATTCGAAGCCAAATACTTGAATAATAATTCTGCCGTTCTTAACAGCCACCGCCTTAGTCGCAGCGGTCGATCCAGCTTCCGTCGTGCGTACTGAAATAATAAGAGCAGAGACTGCATCTTCAACTTTAGTTAAACCCCAAAGCGCTAAGGCATCGGCTGCTGAGATTGTCGCGTAATAGAAACCTGTATTAACCGTCTTTCCATCTGGAGCCAAGCGTGGCGCAGATGCTTTGTAACTTAGCGATTTGGTAGTGCTATTCCAAACTGGTGTTGATAGTTTGCAAAGACCATTTGAACCAACATAAATCTTGCCACTACCACCTTCGAATGAGAATCCCAGCGGATCATTGGAAGGAACTAGAATTGATTGGAACTGAGTTACCAGCGCAGATGAAACCCCTGCAGTACCAGTGCAATCCTTGGTGCTCTTGGCTTGAGGAACTCTGACTGGGTAACCAGCTAATTCAAAGACGCCTGCCTGAATATCGACAGTTGCCTCAGTTGCTATTCCGTAAGTTACGCCGACTTTGAAGTCAGAAATACGTAACTTCACCGATATCAAAGCATCTGAGTTCAAATTAACTGGCGTTGTTGTGCTGGTAGTTAGCGCCGCTAAAGACACTTTATTACCAGGTGAATAAGTTGGTTTAGCATCAAGAATTATCCAAGGTACAAATTCATTTGCCGCTTGTGCTTCTACATAAAGGCCATCGTAATTTTCATTTACAAACGCGACGTCGGCGGTCCAACGACCTGGAAACTCTTTACCAGCTGCCACGTTATTGGAATTTCCTGCTGCCGCGCCCGCGGATCCTGTTGCAACCCATGAAAGTGCAATTGCCTTACCACCCGATGGTGTGACGCTAACTGACTCGATGCAATAAGCACCGCCGCCGGCAGAACAAGGAAGTAACGCACCTTTAGGAAGTGTGATGCTGGCATTTGCCGCAGAGACGCCAATTGTTACAGCAGCAATCGCAAAGATTGCAGAAGAGACACTTGCCAATATAGAGGTGCGTTTCATGTCTCAAAATTAACGCCTCACCAATAGGTAGGCAATAGCACCGCACTAAATTTCAGGTGTATAAATAAAAATAATAAACGGTTATGGGTGCATAAAAATGCCATACCTTAATTAAAAATGACGCCAAGCGCTCGTTTCTACCCCTGTAGGAAGATTTTGGATGCCGGCACCAGCGATAACTTCTCCGATCAATATTCCAGGCAGATCTACCCCAGTTGCCAATAGGACGTGATCTTCTCCCCCAGCAAAAATCCATTTCCAAACATCTATTTCTAACGCACGGGATAGCGATTCAAGTTCAACGAATTCAGAGCAGGCTTGAATCTTTGACAAATCAAATTTAAAGGCAACCTTTGAACTATCCGCCATTTGTGTCGCCTGGGTTACTAGGGCATCACTCACATCGCACATCGACGTTGCGCTAGTTGCATCGAATCCATAATCAATAGTTGGAGACTTAAATTCACCTACAGCTGCAGCATGCGCATCGGTTGCTGAAGTAAATTTTGATTCCATAATCGCGAATCCTGCTGCAGACCATCCCGTTAATGATGAAAGATAAATACCATCGCCTACCTTCGCACCGTTGCGGCCGATCGCCTTTACTGTCGAGCCAACTGCAGTGATAGTTATTACTACGCTCTTTGCTCGAGATATATCCCCACCAACTACCTGCGCTCCAGCTAAATCTGCCTCATATTTAATTCCGCGAGCTAGATCAGAAATCCACTGCATGCTTTCGCCACCAGTGAGAGCAACGGCAACTAACAAATAATCTGTGGTCCCAGACATGGCAAGAACATCGGCGCAATTTGCCGCGGTTACCTTGCGCCCAATTTCAAATGCAGTAGACCAGTCGGTGCGAAAGTGAACACCTTCTACCGCCATATCGGTTGTTAAAATTTGACGCTCACCACCAGATACAACAGCGGCATCATCACCGATACCGATCGAGATGCGTGGATCATTTGTCGCAAAGATCTCTTTAAGCGCTGTAATTACCTGCGCTTCCGTAAAGGCCCCCGATTTATTTGCCATAGCGCCAAGACTAGAACATGGAGTACCTTTGTGGTTATCATCAACGGCGAAGCACGCACGAGAAAGGCGTCACCACCATGTCAATTCAGGCATACATTTTGATTCAAACCGAAGTCGGTAAAGCATCAAGCGTTGCTAAATCTGTATCTGCTATCCCCGGCGTCACGTTGGCTGAAGGCGTTACAGGTCCATACGATGTAATCATGCGCGCTGAAGCGCCATCAATGGAAGACTTTGGTCGCGTAATCTTGTCTAAAGTACAAGCAGTACCAGGTATTACTCGCACCTTGACTTGCCCTGTTACTTACTAATTCCTCAGTACTGCGTTATTGCGAGTTAGCGCCGCCTGCAACAAGTGGGTAACAGTTTGAGAATAAGAAACTCCGGTTGCTTCCCACATCTTTGGGAAGACCGATGTAGCAGTAAAACCTGGCATGGTATTTAACTCGTTGATAATTACTTCGTTATTGGGCGTTAAGAAGAAATCTACGCGTGCTAAACCAGAACAACCAAGTGAGATAAATGCTGCAATCGCTTTTGCTCGAATTTCATCAGAAACCTTTTGATCGATAGGTGCTGGCAGTTCGATAGTTGTTGCACCGTCTAAATATTTTGCCTCGAAATCGTAGAATTCATATTTGGCATCAATCTTGATTTGTCCAACAAGGGACGCTTTCACTTCGCCCTTTATTTCTAGTACTGCACATTCGATTTCAAATCCGCGAATTTCTTGCTCCACAAGCGCTTTTGGATCGAATCTATGAGCTTCCTCTAGCGCAGCAGCAAATTCGCTGGCAGATTTAACTTTGGTCGTTCCGCGCGATGATCCACCTCGTGCAGGTTTTACGAAAACTGGATAGCCCAATTGATCAGCAGCACTTTGAATTGCTGCCCTGTCTTTCTGCCAATCATTTGCTCGCACAACGAAACCAGCAGCAACCTTAATCCCGTGTGAAGCGAAGATCGGTTTAGCAAATGATTTATCCATTGCAACCGCCGATGCAAGAACGCCAGAACCCACATAAGGGATATCGGCCATTTCAAATAAACCCTGGATCGTTCCATCTTCTCCGTATGGTCCATGTAAAACTGGAAATGCGATATCAATATTTAAATTCGCACCAGCTGCGCTAAATCCATCCACGCCAAGCGTTACGGCAGTACCTGTCTCTGGAACAGTCGGCAGCGTTGTTCCATTTATTGAAAGTGGATGATCTTGCGCAAGGAGAAACCATTTACCGGATTTGCTGATTCCGATTAGAACTGGCTCATATGCGTTGCGATCAATTGCCGAGAGGACTCCCCCAGCTGAAGTGCAGGAAATCTCGTGTTCGCTGGACCTGCCGCCACAGATAATGGCTACGCGTTTTTTCATCGAATGAAGTTTTCGGCCTTGGTAGTGATCTCCATCAAGCGTTGCAGCGCCTCTTCTGGATTAAGTGATCCATTTACGATGTCGGCAACCGATTCGATTACGGGCACTTCTATGCCCACGCGGTGTGCGATTTCAACAATGGCGCCAGAGGAGGCAACACCTTCGACTGTCTTAGCCCACTGGCTAAGCGCCGTTTCCATTGAACCCGTCTTACCAAGTAATTCGCCGAAGGTTCTGTTGCGAGAAAGTGGTGATCCGCAAGTTGCGACAAGATCGCCCATTCCGGCGAGTCCGGCTGCGCTAAGTGGGTCAGCACCATGGGCGGCACATAAGCGAGCTACTTCATTTAGTCCACGAGTAATTACCATCGCTTGGGTATTTTCGCCAAAGCCCATACCGATTGAGATACCAACTGCAAGAGCGATTACATTCTTAATCGCACCAGCTAGTTCGCAACCAAGTAGGTCAACAGATGTGTAAACGCGGTAATAAGGTGTACGAAATAGCGCACGCACTTCTTCAGAGGTTGCTTGGCTTGTTGCAGCAGCAACAGCTCCGGCTGGTTGGCGCAGGATTAACTCATCAGCCAAATTGGGGCCGGTAATTAAGGCCATGCGATGTGGGCCGAGAACATCTTGCATGACTTCTGTCATGCGAAGCTGCGTGCTGATCTCAATACCTTTGAGCGTACTAACGATTAAGCAATCTTCTGAAAAATGCGGCTTCCAGGATTGTAAAGTGCTGCGTAATTGTTGAGATGGAATTGCTAGGACATAATTTTTGCTAAATGCAAAAGTCTCGGCTAAATCCGTAGTTGCACGCACTTCATCAGGCAGAACATTGCTGCCGATATATTTAGAGTTGGTATGACTGGAATTGATTTCGTTCACAACGTCTTGGTTGCGGCCCCACAGCAGAACATCGTTTCCGGCATCGCAGAGAACTTGTGCCAGAGTTGAACCCCAGGCGCCTGCTCCAAATACCGAAACTTTGCTCATTGCTACTTCAACCCTCGCTCTTTAACGATTCTTCTTGAAATTGCCAATACGTGGCAATTCAGATGTGTGTGGGTCAAAGATTACTTCAGGACGCTTCTGGCCACGAATTTCCTCGAGCAATTTAGTGATATCCAGCATGACTTTGGCAGTTGCTTCAATCAGCGCCTGCGGATCATCGGCCTTTCCCTGCCAAGGCGAAAGGTCAACGGGTTTGCCAGCAACAATTGTGATTTTGGTGCGGGGAAATAGCTTGAGCTTCTTTGAATATGTAGGCATTAAAACTTGTGAGCCCCACTGTGCAATTGGAATCACTGGGGTGTTGGTAGACAGTGCAAGTCGGGCCAAGCCAGTCTTGGCAACCATCGGCCAATGATCAAGATCGCGCGTAAGAGTTCCTTCTGGATAAACGCCGAGTAAGTGTCCAGATTCCAACAATCGTTTGGCATGATCAACGGCCTTGCCCGCATTCGGCGTCTCTCGTTCAACTGGCACTTGTCCCGCAGCCAAAATTATTCTGCCGATGATTGGAACTTTGAATACGCCGACTTTGCCCAAGTAACGCGGGGCTCTTCCGTTTCTGAAAATAAAATGTGTCAAATTCAAAACATCAAAATACGACAAGTGATTGCTAGCAACGATTGCGGCGCCTGTCTTGGGAATATTTCCCGCACCGATCCAAGTTCGTTTTGTTATCAGGCTAATCATTGGAATCAATATGCCAGCACCAATTTTATATGCGCGATTTGTCCCGAGTGGAAAACCTGTTGGTGGCGCGTAAGAAACGCGCATTTCAGCCATACGTAAATCTTAGTGGGCAAAGAAAAACTGGGGCCAGCAATCGCTGGCCCCAGTTTAATTAAGTTTTAAGAAATTGTTAGAGAAGTGAAAATTAACGCTTCTTTGCAGCCTTCTTAACAACCTTCTTCTTAGCTGCTGGCTTACGCTTAGCAACTTTCTTAACAGCCTTCTTCTTAGCTGTTGGCTTCTTCTTAGCAACCTTCTTAACTGCTGCCTTCTTTGCTACTGGCTTAGCAACTGGCTTTGGTTCTGGCTTTGGAGCCGGACCAAGCTTACGCTCACCTGAGATGACATCCTTTAGACCCTTTGCAGGAAGAAAGCGTGCCTTCTTTGAAGCTTTGATTTTGATTGTTTCGCCTGTGAACGGGTTGCGTCCCATACGTGCCTTGCGATCAACCTTCTTGAACTTACCGAAATCGTTGATCATTACATCTTCACCCTTTGACATGGTGCGTGTAATTGTGTCGAAAACGATTTCTACAGCGTGCGCTGCTTCTCTCTTGCTGTCGTTGAAGTGTGGGGCCAACGCGGCAATAAATTGTGCCTTATTCATCTAAATCCCCTTAGATTTAAGCGTAAATTAAGCGTTTGCTTAACTTGTGGCTAAAACTTAAACCTTTTAATAGGGTGATAGCGATATTGACGTGGGCGTGTCGCAATTTAATATTTTCAATAAATTGCACTTTTTATGCGTAAAAAACTCTCATTTATAAGTTGAGGGTTGTAGCAAAGATACTCACCCCGTCTATGAAGTTAGCGTTTTACGCTTGTTTTCCGACTACAAAACTAACTTCTAACCAATAGCGCGCTTCTTATATGCGAATTGGCAAGGTTTTTGGCTTATATGAAGCTCTTTTTGCCTCAAAAGCATCAATCGAATCCGTCTGTTTTAAAGTCAGACCAATGTCATCTAAGCCTTCCATCAAACGCCAACGCGTGTAATCATCTAATTCAAAGGCAACGCTGACCCCGTTATAAGAGACGGTGCGCGAATCTAGATCAACCTTTATCTCTGTTGTTGGGTCGGCCTCGATTGCCAGCCAGATCGCTTCCACCGCCGCTTGCGGCAAGATCACGGTGAGAAGTCCGCCTTTGAGTGAATTGCCACGGAAAATATCGGCAAAACGGCTAGAGATAACGACTTTGAAACCATAATTCTGAAGCGCCCAAACAGCATGCTCGCGTGATGAACCTGTTCCGAATTCGGGACCAGCGACTAATACAGTCCCTGACTTGTATTGCACTTGGTTTAATACAAACTCGGGATCATTGCGCCAAGCGGCAAATAGCCCATCCTCGAAACCGCTGCGAGTTACGCGTTTTAGGTAAACCGCAGGAATGATCTGATCGGTATCAACGTTGCTGCGGCGAAGTGGAACACCAGTACCGGTGTGAGAAATGAATTTTTCCATAGTCATAGCCTCTTCTCTTAAAGATCCGCTGGAGATGAAAGGGTTCCACGGATTGCGGTCGCAGCCGCAACAAGTGGGCTAACTAAGTGCGTACGCCCACCCTTACCTTGACGTCCTTCAAAGTTACGGTTGGAAGTCGATGCTGCACGTTCGCCGACTGCAAGTTGATCTGGGTTCATACCAAGACACATAGAACAACCTGCGTTGCGCCATTCTGCGCCAAAGTCTAGAAATACTTTATCGAGGCCTTCCTTCATCGCTTGCTGGCGAACTCGTTCAGATCCTGGCACAACCAACATGCGAAGTTTTGGTGCAATTTTCTTTCCCTCAACAACAGATGCGGCTGCACGTAAATCTTCGATTCGGCCGTTGGTACAAGAGCCTAAGAAAACAGTGTCAATGGCTATCTTTTTAAGAGGCGTGCCCGCGGTAAGACCCATGTATTCCAGGGCACGTTCTGCCGCCCCGCGCTCCTCTGAATCTTTAATATCTGCCGGGTTTGGAACGGATCCATTTAGTGGCAAGCCTTGGCCAGGGTTTGTTCCCCAAGTGACAAATGGCTCCAAAACATCTGCATTCAAAGTGATTTCCAAATCAAATTTAGAATCGCTATCTGAAAATAAAGTCTCCCAATAACTTTGCGCGACTGGGAAATCTTCAGGTGCATGAGGCTTGCCCTTGATGTAATCAAATGTTTTCTGATCGGGTGCTATCAAGCCAGCACGTGCACCAGCTTCAATAGACATATTGCAAACGGTCATGCGGCCTTCCATAGAAAGATCGCGAATAGCAGAACCGCGATATTCAATGATGTAGCCCTGTCCCCCGCCGGTACCAATCTGAGCGATGATCGCCAAAATAATATCTTTTGCTGTTACACCAGTCTTTAACTTACCTTCCACATTTATTGCCATCATCTTTGGCCGACTGGATGGCAGGGTCTGCGTAGCCAATACATGCTCAACTTCAGATGTACCAATACCAAATGCGATAGCACCAAATGCACCATGTGTAGATGTGTGCGAATCTCCGCAAACAATTGTCATACCTGGCTGGGTGATTCCGAGCTGCGGTCCAACTACGTGCACCACGCCTTGATCGGCATCGCCAAGTGAGTGGATGCGGATTCCAAACTCTTTTGCATTATTGCGCAAAGTCTCGATCTGCAACCTCGAAACTGGATCTGCAATCGGCTTCAAAATATCTATAGTTGGGGTGTTGTGATCTTCAGTTGCAATAGTTAAATCTGGGCGGCGCACTTTTCGTCCGGCCAATCGCAAGCCATCAAATGCTTGCGCACTTGTAACTTCGTGGACTAATTGCAGGTCGATATAAAGCAGGTCAGGTTCACCTTGTGCCGAGCGAACGATGTGGTCATCCCAAATCTTCTCTGCCAGTGTTTTACCCATAATCGACTTTCACTCCCTAAATCTTGCATCTCATAGATTGGGATGCTAATCTCGCTGCGTGGATAAGAAGAATAGCGGAGTTGGCGTTCTAGATAAAGCGGTAACCATCTTGGGCACGCTGGAATCTGGCCCGCACTCCCTGGCTGAACTTGTAGCCGCAACCGGAATCGCACGCCCGACCGCCCACCGCTTAGCCGTGGCGCTGGAGCATCACCGCTTAGTTGCGCGCGATCTGCAAGGTCGCTTTGTACTTGGCCCACGTTCTGCCGAACTCGCAGCTGCCGCTGGCGAAGATCGCCTATTAGCCGCTGCTGCACCCGCCTTGGCTGCCCTGCGCGATGCCACCGGAGAATCCGCACAACTTTATCGCCGCCAAGGAGATATCCGAATCTGTGTTGCTGTTGCTGAGCGCCTATCTGGTCTGCGTGATTCGGTTCCAGTCGGCGCATCGCTGACAATGCAAGCAGGTTCTGCTGCGCAAATTTTATTAGCTTGGGAAGATTCCGAAAAGATTCATCGTGGCCTTAAGAATGCACGTTTCACTGCAGCTCAACTATCCGCCGATCGTCGTCGAGGATGGGCGCAATCCGTTGGAGAACGCGAAGCCGGCGTCACATCAGTTAGCGCACCTGTTAAGGGTCCTAATGGAAAAGTTATTGCAGCAGTTTCAATCTCTGGTCCAATAGAGCGCTTAGGTCGCCAACCAGGACGTATTCACGCAGCCGCAGTTGTTGCAACCGCAGCTCGTTTGACTGAGCACTTGGCAAAGAGTTAGCTACTTAAGATATCCAACTCTTTTAAAACTTGCGAAATAATTCCGAAACCAAAACCTTTACGCTGCAGCAAAGATTGAATCCTGCGCACCTGCACATCTGGTTCAAGGCGTGACATGGTGTTATATTTTTTAAAGGCTAAGTCAAAGGCGCTTCGATATTCTGAACCGTCATCGATCTCATCAAGAGCTTCATCTATTGCACTTTGTATTACGCCCTTTTGACGAAGTTCACCAGCGATGATCCGCTTTGAGATCTTCTTATGGTTATGGCGTGACTGCGCCCAGGCTTTGGCAAATTCTTCATCGTTGACAAGGCCAGCTTCTTGAAGCCGGAAGATGATCGCTTGCGCAACATCGTCTTCAACGCCACGGGTTTTAAGGTGAGCGAGAAGCTCGCCCTTACTTTTCGCACGGGTAACCAGAGCATTTAGCGCAATGGTGTGTGCTACTTCGTAAGGGTCGGAGCCTTCGTCGCCGTTCTTAGAAGACCTTGGAACCTTTACAAATTCAAGGCTAATTAGAAATCAACCTCTGCAGCAGCTTCATCGATCGCTGCAACGAGTTCGGCATCTACTTCAATCGGCACGAAGTGTGCACGAATCTTGCCTTCGATCTCGTTGGCTAGATCTGGGTTATCAAGTAAGAAGGCACGTGAATTCTCTTTACCTTGTCCCAATTGATCAGCTTCGTATGTGTACCAAGCGCCAGCCTTTTTAACTACGCCGATTTCAACACCCATATCAATGAGTGAGCCCTCGCGTGAAATACCTACGCCGTAGATGATGTCGAATTCTGCTTGCTTAAATGGTGGAGCCATCTTGTTCTTAACAACCTTAACGCGGGTACGGTTACCGACTGATTCGGTGCCATCTTTAAGAGTTTCAATGCGACGGATGTCTAGGCGAACTGATGCGTAGAACTTAAGTGCCTTACCGCCGGTTGTTGTTTCAGGTGAACCGAAGAATACGCCGATCTTTTCACGGAGCTGGTTGATGAAGATCGCAGTTGTCTTTGATTGGTGAAGGGCACCAGTAATTTTACGAAGTGCTTGTGACATAAGGCGTGCTTGCAAGCCCATATGTGAATCGCCCATTTCGCCTTCGATTTCAGCGCGTGGTACAAGTGCTGCAACTGAGTCGACTACGACGAGATCGAGTGCACCAGAACGGATCAACATATCCATGATCTCAAGTGCTTGCTCGCCAGTATCTGGTTGTGAGACAAGAAGTGCGTCAATATCAACGCCAAGTTTCTTGGCATACTCTGCATCGAATGCGTGTTCAGCATCAATAAATGCGCAGATACCGCCAGCTTTTTGTGCATTTGCAATTGCGTGCAAGGTAAGAGTTGTCTTACCTGAAGATTCTGGTCCGTAGATTTCTACGATACGTCCACGTGGCAATCCACCGATACCGAGTGCGATATCTAGGGCGATTGAACCGGTTGGGATAACTTCAATGATCGTGTTTTGACGATCAGACATTTTCATTACTGCGCCTTTTCCAAATTGACGTTCAATCTGAGCGAGCGCGGTATCGAGCGCCTTTTGGCGATCGGATGTGTTTTTTTCTTCGGCTTTATTTGCTTTATCAGCAGCCACGTTATTCTCCTTTAGATAAGAACGTCTATGCATTGCGCATATTCGTTGGTAGTCGGCCCAGAAGGTACGGAACTCCAGCGACGGCCTACGAGGCTTATAGAGAGCCTGTGGGCGGATGATGGAACCGCTCTGGTTGTGCAGGGATAACTTTATCCGAACATCTGTTCGAAAGGTAGCAGGGTGCACCGACAACGCCTTTAGGCGTGTCGCAAAGAGCGAGACAACGCTTTTAGGCGTGTCGCGGTCGGTGGAGATGAAGTGGGAGGATGCCCACGTGTTGATCCTGTTGCCGCCATCTGAGAAGAATAACGCGACAGCCAAGCCCACCCCCGCCATTTCGGTCTATACCGGCGTTTTATATCAGGCGCTGGATTGGCCCAGCCTGTCCACGGCAGCCAAGAAACGTGGGTCGGCATCGGTTGTGATCATCTCGGCCAAGTACGGCGCCGTTCGACCAGATCAGTTGATTGAAAGCTACAAAGTCAAGATCGATAACAAGGCTATGCGCGCGCCAGTGAGCAAAATCTTAGATGCCATCAAGACCGAATTAATCGTGGATTGTCGCTCATCAACTTATAAAACAGTCTGGCGCTCCCCCGTGGATAAGACCGTTGAAGTGCGCGTCTCGACTGTTGTAAACGGCGTGCGCACGGTCGTGACGCATATGTCTAAGAAAACCCGCGGAGAAATTACTCGTTGGCTTTTGCAGTCGCATTCTGTGGCAAAGACACCGGAAGATCTATATGCAATCGTTTCAGAGAAATACCCCTGCGCGCTGACGCCCAGTGATGGAGTGGAACCGTGGGTGCTAGAAGTTATTGCAGTTTAAAAGAAATAGCGAAAACTTAATTAATTTCTCGCTAAATATCCCCAAGCCAGACTAGCGGCGATAGCTACCCATAATTGATATGGAACAAGTAACAGCCCCATAACAAGCGATGCTTTAAATGTTAAAAAGAGCATTGGAAGTGTCAGTAGCGCAGTCAAAGTCAGAGCAATCGATGCAGACAAGAAATTGTGTGGAACATAGAATTGGTTAGCCCAAGTCAGGGCGGCGACAATGCTCAAACCAAAGAAGACAAGCCAAGTAATATTCTCAGATCTAGTCAAAGATTTCGATACTTGAAAAGATGCGATGCCAAGAACGGTGAAGTTGTAAGGCCAGATCAATCCGATAATGGCGCTTGGTGGTTGCCAGGATGGACGCTTGAGAGAGGCATACCATTCTGGCGATGAGGAAACCCAGATTCCTGAACCGAAGGCATAGATAAAGACAAAGAGAACTCCGATGGCGCCTGCGATTAATTTGAAATCCACGTAAAGAATCTATCGGTACTTGGCGGTTTCGGTTGGGCATTGCTTGCAGACCGCGCGCCAAATTTCATCAGCTTCGAAACCGTCCTTTAGCGCTTCATCTACAGACCGACTGCCTAGTTCACTAATCGCAATATCTTTGCAGAAAGAGGGCGCCCAGGTTTCACCAAATGAGAGCGTGATTCTCTCGCGTAGATCAGAAATGCGCATCTAAGTAAGAGCTAAAAAAGAGTGCGATCGACTAAGAGTTCGGCTTGCTCGCGAGATTGGGCCGGCGTCAAAGGTTGCATCGCTTGCCCCATTAACCAGCGCATCGCAATTCCTGTGCCGGCAGCCGATTTGATGGCGGTAAATAAACATCTAGCAATTTCAAGATATAACGGATGTTCTGCATGCGAGAGAATCTCGGTAAGAACTGCCTTGTCATGGATACGCATGGCCGCCAGGGCGGGATCACTTGAGATATAAAGTGAAAGTTTCTCGAGTGCATCAGCTGGTGTGCCCGCGCTATTAGCAAGTTCAATCATATGTTCGACTTCGGCGGTTATTAGTGCCGCGGTGACCGCGCTCTTGTCGCGATAGTGGTTATATAAAGTTGCGCGCGAGACTTCGGATGCATCTGCGATTTCAATCATTGAAACATTTGATAAACCGAATTTTGAGATTAAGGTTTTTGTACCTTCAAGAATTGCGCCTTCGGTTCGGCGATGAGTAGCGCCTTGAGTGGCGTACTTAGGCAGCGTCGACAACGGACAACTTCGCGGTCTCGAGAACTTTTAGCTCTAACGAGACGTTGGCGATCACAGTTGAAAGTGTTAAGCCGAGCGCTTCGCAAATTGCGTTAAGCAACTCAGATGATGCTTCTTTTTGTCCACGTTCTACTTCGGATAAGTAACCGAGTGAGACACGAGCTTCGCGAGCAACATCGCGCAGAGTGCGCGATTGTTCAGTGCGTGCAGAGCGCAGGGTCTGTCCAACTGCGCTGCGTAATAACGCCATTATGGTCCCGCCCTTCTCTAGTCTTTATCTCGTTGTCTAAGGATACGGGCAAATGAGGCGATCGCGCTGGCTATGGTGGCATTTCTTACGACTTCACGTTCACCTGAGAGCGAAAGTTCTACGACCTGGGTAATAGGGCCGACGAAGGCAACGAATACTTTTCCGGCCTCCGAGCCATCGGCTGGACCAGGACCGGCAACGCCAGTTGTTGCAATTGCCCAAGTTGATCCAAAAGATTTATTTGCCCCGTGACCCATCTGTATAGCCACTTCTTCACTGACCACCGAGTGTTGCGCAATAGTTTTTTCGTCAACTTTTAAATGTGAAACTTTTACATCAGGTCGATATGCGGTAATTGATCCTAGAAAAACATCGGATGCGCCCGGCACGATAGTTAGCGCGTAGCTAAGTCCACCGGCAGTTAGGGATTCTGCAGTCGATAGCGTTTCACCTCGCGCGCGCAATGAACTATGGATTTCTGATACCAGCCCCAACACCTCATTTGAAATTTCCACAAAAAAATCCAATCAACTTTCTCGGATAAAGGCCGAGCGTACATAGTACGCGCCGGTCACGACGGTAAGGGCGATTGCAATATACATAAATCCATCACGGAACCAATACAAATCTGGGTTAAGTGGCAGAACATAAAATCCTGTGCCAAAACTTTGGAAGGTAGCTTTAATCTTTCCACCTTTATTTGCTGGGATGACTCCGCGTTTGACTATTGCTAATCTAAATAACGTTATTCCGATCTCGCGAGCCAGAATTACAATGGTTATCCACCACGGCATACGATCTAAAATCGAGAGACAAACCATCGCGGTTCCGACCATCGCTTTATCCGCAACGGGGTCTAAGAATTTTCCGAGTTCAGTAATTTGCTGACGGCTACGTGCCAGATTGCCATCGACTATATCTGTTAAGCCAAGGATGAAGAAGATCCACCAAGAAATAATCTGCCAGTTGTAATCATCACCACCATTCATAAATAAGGCGATCGCTCCAAATGGAATCAGGAGCAGACGTGCGAGAGTTAACGAGTTTGGTGTTATAAATGCAGGTACGTTCACAGCGGACGTGCTACCAAATCAGCGCCCATGGAATCTATGATCACCGCATCAATATATTGGCCAACTTCAAAATTGGTATCAATAAAGGAGGTTGTTCCATCTACTTCGGGGCCTTGGTGCGCTGCGCGACCTTCTTGTAGCTCGCTATCTTCGATAAGGACCCGCACATTTTCTCCGATACGAGCTGCCGCGCGCATAGAAACCATCTCATCAGATAGCGATGACAGCGATTCGACGCGTGATTTAATCAAATCTTCATCGACCTTATCGGTTAGATCTAACGCTTCTGTGTTGTCCTCATCGGAATATCCGAAGATACCGATCGCATCTAACTTTGCTGCGCTTATGAAGTTAGCTAAATCATCGAAATCTGCTTGAGTCTCACCTGGAAAACCAACGATAAAGTTTGAACGGATTCCAGCCTCCGGAGATAGCGCACGAATCTGACTAATTAAATGCAGAAACTTTTCGGAATCTCCAAAGCGGCGCATGCGGCGCAGAATTGTTGGACTAGTGTGCTGGAAAGATAAATCGAAGTATGGAGCCACTTTCTCGGTCTCGATCATCGCTTGCAATAGCGATGGTCGCATTTCAGCGGGCTGTAAATAAGAAAGGCGAACTCTTTCTATGCCCTCAATTGCTGCAAATTCAGGAAGGATCTTCTCCATTAATTTTAGATCGCCGAGGTCCTTGCCGTAAGACGTTGTATTTTCACTAACTAAGAAGAGTTCGCTCACGCCATTATTGGCAAGCCAGCGACCTTCTTCAATTATTTCAGTCGGCTTACGAGAAATAAAGGAACCTCTGAAATATGGAATTGCGCAAAATGAACAACGGCGGTCGCACCCAGATGCGATCTTTAGCGGTGCCCAAGGAGCATCACCTAGTCGTTTGCGAAAGAGTGAGCCGCCGGCGCCAAGTGATGATGCATATGCCTCATCGCGCGCGGCCGGTCGATCTGCTGGGGCAATTGGCAAAAGTGATCTGCGATCACGCGGCACATGTGGTGTGTGCGCATTTCCAGAGACAATTGATTGCAAGCGTGCTGAAATATCTTGATAGTCATCAAAACCTAAAATTCCATCTGCTTCAGGTAAAGCTTTAGCAAGTTCTTGACCGTAACGCTCTGCCATACAACCAACGGCCACCACAGCACGTGTTTTCCCATGGCCTTTAAGGGAATTGGCCTCTAGCAGCGCATCAATTGAATCTTTCTTTGCGGATTCAATAAAGCCGCAGGTATTTACAACTGCAACTTCAGCGCTTTCAACATCGGAGACAAGTGTCCATCCATCGGCGGCAAGTCTGCCGGCAAGTTCTTCGGAGTCAACTTCGTTGCGGGCACAGCCCATAGTGACGATTGCAACGGTACGGCTCATTGCGCAGATCTTACAGGGTCAAGGTGGATTACTTAGATCTGAAGGTCTTGCGAACCTCTTGATTACGCTCTCCCAACGGGGCAAGTGCTGTGCCGTTGAGTGTTAGATCAAGATCTCCGGCATTGCTGACATAAATACTGATTGAAGTTGGTGCGCTAAAACTTTTTGAGTCACCTTGAAAGATGGGGCCTTTAAATAAATGTTTGCCATCAACAACAACATCTATATTTGAATTTCCACGAGTTGCCGCAATTGTTAACTTCATTTCCCCATTTGCATCGGGTACAACTGTTGCTTCGACCTTTGGAGTTGGCTCGGCAGTTGGCGTAGCAATTGGTGGCGGCGTTGGAGACTCAGTCACCGTAGGGGTAACCATAGTCTTGGAGTTAGAGATAATAATTTGTCCGCCGGCGATGGCTGCCAGAATAACGATCGATGCAATAGCCAGTGGTTTCCAGGAAAGAGACTTACGTTCGGTAGCAAATTTGGTTACATTGTTTTCAACCAACATGTCATGAATAGTCCGCGCCTCAGTGGAATGTTCTTCGTTAAAAAGATCGATCAAAGTTTGCACATCAACTGAAATTTTTGGTGCGATATTTCGCAAGTGTCCGCGAGCGTAAGTATCTCCCCCGCAGTGAATGAAATTATTCTTTTCAATCTCTCGAATTAGACCCGGTCGAATACTCGTTGACTCTGCGAGTTCGTCAATGCTCAGTCCAGCACTTTCACGCGCGGCTCTTAAGAACTCACCTAGCGGCATAACGACTCGCAATTCACTGTAAATTTAATAGGCACTGATTATCAACGAAGTGTAGTTGTGTAATCACCCGATGAATAGATGAACGGGTGGTGAAGGCCGAATATCACCCCAGGTTGTAGTCCTCGGATTGGGTTAACGCGAAGTGAATTTAATAATCGCGCAGCGTAGCGAGCACAGAATCGAGTTCATCTGGCTTCACCATTACCACGCGGGCCTTGGAACCTTCCGAAGGCCCAACAATTCCACGCGATTCCATCAAATCCATCAAGCGACCTGCTTTGGCAAATCCAACGCGCAATTTTCGTTGCAACATTGAGGTGGAACCAAATTGGGTTCCTACTACTAATTCAACGGCTTGCAGCAGAATATCTAAATCATCACCAATATCTTTATCAACCAATTTATTTGTCTGCGGTGCAACTGTTACATCTTCACGATAGCGCGGCGAAAGTTGCTTCTTTACGTGACTTGTTACCGCCTCAATTTCGCGTTCAGAAACATAGGCACCTTGAATACGAATTGCGCGAGATGATCCCATTGGGATAAAGAGAGCATCGCCTTGTCCCACCAACTTTTCAGCACCTGGGCTATCTAAAATAACGCGGCTATCTGCTAGAGAACTGGTTGCAAATGAAAGACGGGAAGGAACATTAGCTTTGATTAACCCTGTGACAACATCTACTGACGGGCGCTGCGTTGCTAATACCAAGTGGATTCCGGCAGAACGCGCCAACTGCGTGATGCGAACAACTGATTCTTCAACCTCGCGTGCTGCAACAATCATCAAATCTGCAAGTTCGTCTATGATTACTAGCAAGTACGGATATGGCTCAACCACCCGATCGCTTCCGGGAGGGGCGATAACTTTTCCAGCGCGTACTGCCTTATTGAAATCATCAATATGTCTAAAGCCAAAAGTAGAAAGATCTTCATATCGCAGATCCATTTCACGAACCACCCAGGTAAGGGCATCCGCGGCTTTCTTAGGGTTGGTAATAATTGGGGTAATCAAATGTGGGATACCTTCATAGGCGGTTAATTCCACGCGCTTTGGATCAATTAAAACCAAGCGCACATCATCAGGTGTTGCGCGCATTAAAATCGAGATAATCATCGCGTTAATCATTGAAGATTTACCAGCACCTGTTGCACCTGCGACAAGTAGATGTGGCATTTTCGCTAAGTTTGCGCAGACAAAGTTTCCTTCTACATCTTTACCCAACGCAACCAACATAGGATGGTGATCTTGGCCGGCAACGCTTGAGCGCATAACATCGCCTAGAGCGACAATTTCTCGATCAGCGTTAGGGATTTCAATTCCTACGGCAGATTTGCCGGGAATCGGCGAAAGAATTCTTACATCGCCACTGGCAACAGCGTAGGAAATATTTTTTGCAAGTGCGGTGATTCGTTCAACCTTTACCGCGTTACCTAATTCAACTTCATATCGTGTAACAGTTGGACCACGCATAAAACCAGTTACTTGAGCATCAATTTCAAATTGCGCAAAAACTTCAGTTAGCGCAGCGACTACCGTGTCATTTGCCTTTGATTTAGCTTTCGCCGCCGGCCCGGTACGAAGTAAATCTTGAGGAGGCAGCGAATAATGTGAATCCGCAGTCAGCAATAACTGTTCAGGGCGTTTGGCAGATGCTGGGGCGCTAGTGGATGTAGCAGGTGCTTGTACGTGGCGGGGTACTTCCACTGTGAACTCTTCATCAAATTCTTCTTCATCCAGATCATCATCTTCTGCGACTTCATCCCCATGACGATTCCAAGCAACAACAGGAGTTTCAAAGGGTGGAGTATCAGTAATTTCAAAATCTGATTCTGCGCGCTGTGGACGTTTAGACCAGAGCCAGATAAAAGTGTTTTTGGCGCGGATGGCAACGGATGAAAGTGGAGTCGCAGTCGTTATCAGAAATGCAAATAAGAAAAGTAAAGATAGGAATGGGTAGGCCAACATCGAAGTCATTAGCGCTTCAAGTGGCATCGCAACTGCGTAACCAAGCCACCCGCCACCTTGGCGCATTGCAGTTGCACCGGTTGGGTTTAGCGCACCTAGTGAGCCGTTAAATAAATGCGCTAATCCTGTTGTGCTAACAATCATTGTCACAACCCCAACAACGATTCGAGAGGTTGCCTTGTGATCATCAGGGGTTCTAAATAATCGAATCGCAAAGTAAATTGCTACCACTGGCGCAAAGAAACCGATTCGGCCGAAAGCGCCATAAATAGCCGCATAAATATTGCGGCCTACAAAGTTATCTGCGGCAAACCAAGTGCCAGCAAAAGCAGCCAGCGCTAATAAGAGAAGTAAGAAAGCTGCGCCATCTCGGTGGTGAGCTGGATCTAGATCTCGTGCTCCACGTCCAAGGAAGCGAACGGTTGAGCCGAGCGCTTTAGCAATTGATTTCCAAATGGCACTAAGCGCGCGGCCGAGAAATGAGAAGGCCGTGCTGGATGCTTTGCTCGAGGATGCGCGTTTTTTCTTAGCCACACCTTTAATCTTAGCGGTCAGACCTCAATAACTACGGGAACGATCATTGGGCGGCGGCGATGTTTTCCACCAACCCAGCTACCTATAGTTCTGCGAACTACTTGGGAAAGTTGATGAGTTCCATTTACGCCTTCTGAAACTGCGTGCTGTAAGGCTTTTTCAATTTGGCCTTTAACTTCATCAAAGAGCGCTTCATCCTCATTAAACCCACGTGCATGAATATCTGGCCCGGCGATGATTTTTCCACTCTGCGATTCAATTACTACAACCACTGAAATAAATCCTTCTTCACCAAGAATGCGGCGATCTTTTAGGGATGATTCCGTTATATCGCCGATGCTCTGTCCGTCTACATATACAAAACCGCAAGGTACTGCACCTGCGACGCTAGCTTCGTGATCTACTAAATCAACAACTATTCCATTTTCGATAATGAAGGTATTTGCTCGTGGCACTCCCGCTTGGATAGCAAGTTCGGCATTTGCTTTTAGATGACGCCATTCTCCGTGAACTGGAAGCGCATATTTTGGTTTAACAATGTTGTAGCAGTACAACAACTCCCCCGCTGCAGCATGACCAGAGACATGCACCATGGCATTGGCTTTGTGTACAACTTTTGCACCGAAACGAGTTAACTCGTTAATTACGCGAAATACTGAGTTTTCATTTCCTGGAATAAGTGAGGATGCCAGAATTACCGTGTCACCATCACCGACTCTGATTTGGTGATCACCGTTAGCCATTCGCGAAAGCGCCGCCATTGGCTCGCCTTGCGATCCGGTACAAATTAAAACAACTCGATCGTCATAGTTATCTAGATCTTTGGCATCGATAACTATCCCTGCAGGAATATTTAGATAGCCCATATCTTCGGCTATCTTCATATTACGAACCATTGACCTGCCAATGAAAACAACTTTACGATCATGAATGGCTGCGGTATCAATAACTTGTTGCACGCGATGCACATGAGATGAGAAAGACGCCACGATCACACGGCGCTTGGTTGCGGCGATTACTCTATTTAGCGCTGGCATAATTTCGCGTTCAGCTGGAGTAAATCCAGGCACGTCAGCATTTGTAGAATCAACTAAGAATAAATCAACACCTTCATCACCCAAGCGAGCAAAGGTACGCAGATCGGTGATGCGCCCATCCAACGGCAATTGATCCATCTTGAAGTCACCTGTATGTAAAACAGTTCCGGCCTTAGTGTGGATTGCAATCGCAAGGGCATCAGGGATCGAGTGATTTACGGCGATGAATTCGACCTCAAACGGTCCAATATCTTCGCGCATACCCTCTTTAACTTCACGCGTAAGTGGTGAGATGCGATGTTCTTTTAATTTTGCGCTTACGAGCGCCAGAGTTAAGGCAGATCCGTAAAGGGCGATATCCCCTCGCTCGCGCAATAGATACGGAGTTGCACCGATGTGGTCTTCATGGCCGTGCGTTAGTACAAGTCCAACAACATCATCTAAGCGATCACGTATGTAACTAAAATCAGGCAAAATCAAATCGATTCCTGGCTGATTTTCTTCAGGGAAAAGCACGCCGCAATCAACTATTAACAACTTGCCATTGGTTTCAAAGACGGTCATATTGCGACCGATTTCAGCTAAGCCACCGAGGGCAACGATGCGCAACCCGCCTGCTACTAATTTATCGGGTGCACCGAGATCGGGATGTGGATGGGTCATAAATTAATTGTTATAGCGAGACGCCGCCGGCGATCAGATCTGTGCGCAGTTGCGCGATCTGCTCTTGCGTTGCATCTACTAGAGGAAGTCTTGTATGCCCACCAGGAAGGCCCATCAGATTGAGCGCTGCTTTGGTGAGAATCGCACCTTGCGTTCGGAATGTTCCGGTAAAGACAGGTAGTAATTTTTGATGAATTTCAAGTGCACGCGCTGCATTGCCAGCAAACCAAGCGTTTAACATCTCTTTCAGATCTTTACCGACAGTGTGTCCGCAAACTGAAACCATTCCGACTGCGCCAACTGAAAGCAGCGGCAAGTTCAAGATGTCATCACCTGAATAAACTGGGATTCCACAACGCTTAATAACCCAAGAAGTTGATGCCACATTTCCCTTGGCATCTTTAAGGGCAACGATCTGTGGATGCTCATAAAGGCTAACAATCGTGTCAGGCTCAATTTCAATTCCACAGCGACCCGGAATGTCATACATCATTAGCGGTAAATCTGTGGCGCCGGCAACTGCTCTAAAGTGAGCAGCAACGCCTGCTTGTGGCGGCTTGTTGTAATACGGAGTCACAACCAACAAACCATCAGCGCCAGCTTTTTCAGTTCGCTTTGCTTGGTTAATTGAATATTCAGTTTCGTTATCGCCCGCACCAGATACAACAAAAATCTTTGGTCCAACCACATCTTTTACAACTCTAATTATTTCTTCTTTTTCAGAAGATTTTGTAGTTGGCGCCTCACCAGTTGTTCCATTTACAGCAATTCCATCGTGGCCATTTGCAACCAAATGTGCAGCTAATTTCTCAACGCCCGGCCAATCGATTTTGCCGTCCTTATCGAATGGGGTCACCATTGCGGTGAGCATGCGTCCAAACGGTGCTGCGATATCCATGGGTGAAACCTACCGTTTTACGGTGCGATCCGTCCAGATTTTTCGAATGCACCGTAGGTAAGTGGCATCAATTTCGCAAATTCGGCTTCCATTTTCTCAGCAACCATCTCAATTTCGCGTTGTGGATAGCTGGGAAAATGTGAACCTTCGCGCGCGGTGCGAAGTGAAAGAAAATTCATAAGCGCACGGGCATTCATTGAGACATACATAGATGAATAAGTCGCAACTGGCAAAACTGCACGAGCAACCTCGCGTGCGACGCCAGCTTCCAACATTTTCTGATAACTGTCATAGGCAATTACATAAGCATCTTTCATAGCTTTAACGGTTACATCAAATTGCTCTTTAGTTCCATCTTCAAATGTATAGGAACCGGTTTTACCAACTTGAATTAATTTACGCTCTTTGGAAGGAATGTAGAAGACTGGATTTAATTCGCGATAGCGACCAGATTCTTCGTTATAAGATGCGATGCGATGGCGCATGAATTCTCGGAATACAAATATTGGTGCGCTGATAAAGAAGGTCATCGAAGTATGTTCGAATGGGGAACCGTGACGTTCGCGGGCAAGATAGTTGATCAGCCCTGCCGAACGAGCTGGGTCTTCGCCAATTTCATCCAATGACTGTTCTCCTGCAGTCGAAACGCGCGCAGCCCAAATTACATCGGCATCGCTTGCGCTGGCTTTAACAAGTTCAACAGTTACATCGTCGCGAAAGATTATTTCCTGGCTCATAGGCGAAACCTTATAGAGAACGCGCTATCTCACCGAGGATATCTAGGGCAGAATGCACCCGTGTCTAGAGTGAACCGCGCCACGGCTGCGCAATCCCTGAGCGTCTCCCTGACAGTTGGAGCATATGGAGTTGCCTTTGGCGCCGCCTCGGTTGCTGCAGGATTTACTGTTTGGCAAAGTTGTTTGCTATCACTTCTTACATTTACTGGCGCTTCTCAATTTGCGGTAGTCGGTGTTCTTGGGGCAGGCGGTAGCGCGATCAGCGGCATTGCAACTGCAACTTTGCTGGGCGTTCGCAATACTTTATATGGACTTCGCATGGCGCCAGTTCTAAATGTAAAAGGGCTGCGGCGTATTTTTGCCGCGCAATTAACTATCGATGAATCCACCGGTGTTGCTCTATCTCAAGAAAAAATTGGTTTGCGCGAGATGCGCCAAGGATTTTGGCTAACCGGTTTTGGCGTATTTATCTTCTGGAATATTTTCACCTTAGCTGGCGCTCTTGGTGCGCAGGCGATGGGTGATCCAGCAGCCTGGGGGCTAGATGCTGCGGTGCCGGCAGCATTTTTGGGATTGCTCTGGCCTAGGTTGATTAACAAGACTGATCGCCTTTTAGCAGTTGCCGCGTGCGCACTAGCGCTAGCAATGACGCCGTATTTCGTCCCTGGTGTTCCGATTATTTCAACAGCGTTTTTAGCAGTCTTCTTCGGATTGCGAGCACGTGTATGGAAATAAATACAATTGATCCTTTTTGGCTGGCGGTAATTGGCACCAGCGTTCTGGCATTTATTCTTAAATATCTGGGTCATAACGTTCCGAAGAGTTGGCTTTCAAATCCTCGAGCCTTGAAGATCAATTCATTGATCCCGATCGCGCTCTTAAGCGCCTTAGTTGCGGTGCAAACATTTACAAAAGATTCGATGCTAATTGCAGATCAAAGGCTGGCCGGAGTCGGCGTGGCAGTTCTTGCGCTTATCTTGCGTGCGCCGTTTCCAGTTGTCGTCATATCAGCGGCAGCAACTTCAGCTGCTTTGTTCCATATCCAGTAAGGAAATTAAATTATATTTAGCGCTTGTAACTTTTCTTTTAGATCATTATCTGAAGGCTCAGTTAGATGGGTACCATCTGAAAAAACGATCACAGGGATTGACTTGGCTCCCCCGTTGATTTCGATGACTTTAGCGGCAGCGCTTTGATCTGCTTCAACATCAATGTGAGTTACTTGAACATCTAGCTCTTCAAGTAGACGCTTGGAACGGCGGCAATCGCCACACCAGTCTGCGCCGTACATTGTGATATCTGCTTTAGCCATTTTTTTATCCTTTACATAAATTTCTCAAGGCCGATTGTCAGCCCTGGGTGTGCAATTATTTTGCGAACGCCAAGTAAAACACCTGGCATAAATCCCGCTCGGTCCAATGAATCGTGGCGAATAGTAAGAGTTTCGCCCAGTCCGCCGAGTAAAACTTCTTGATGCGCGATTAGCCCACGCAAGCGAACTGAATGAACCGGAATATCTCCAACCGTGGCACCGCGCGCACCATCTAGTGAAGTGGTCGTTGCATCTGGCATCGCAGCCAGGCCCGCATCTTGGCGAGCCTTAGACATTAGTTCGGCGGTGCGAGAAGCGGTACCGGATGGGGCATCTACTTTATTTGGGTGATGAAGTTCAATAATTTCAGCAGATTCAAAGTACTTAGCTGCCTTGGTTGCAAACTCCATCATTAAAACTGCACCGATTGCAAAATTTGGGGCGATTAATACGCCAACTTTAGAATTAGCAGCGATCAGCTTTTCTAGCTTTGAGATACGTGCCGCATCGAAACCAGTGGTTCCGACCACGGTGTTAATTCCGTTAGCTATTAAGAATTCTAAATTGGCCATCACCGAATCAGGGGTCGTGAAATCAACAACGACTTGAGCACCACTACTTTTGAATTGATCTAAAGAGTCTCCGAGATCTAGAGCAGCAACTAGTTCAAGGTCAGCGGCCTCAGTGACAGCCTTAACTACTTCTGCGCCCATGCGACCACGCGCACCTAAGACTCCGACTTTGATCATGACTGCAACACCTTTTCAAATTTCGCTTCGCTTTTAAACGGACCAACTAGAGCAAGGGTAGGTGATTTGTTGAGATATTCGCTAGCAATTTCGCGTACGTCGGTTGAATTCACACGAGAAATCGCTTTCAAGATATCGTCAAAGCCCATGACTTGGCCGTAAACAATTTCATTCTTGCCGATTCGACTCATGCGCGATCCAGAGTCTTCTTGGCTCAACACCAGTGAACCACGAACTGCGCCCTTGGCGCGCTCTATCTCTTCATGGCTCATTCCATTTTCGGCAACATCTGCTAAAACTTCGCGGATAATCTGAACGACTTCAACAGCTTTTGTGGGATTGCAGCCGGCATAGAAACCGATCTGACCTGAGCCAGCAAATTGTTGGGCGTAGGCGTAGACCGAATATGCCAGTCCACGTTTTTCACGGATCTCTTGGAATAGACGAGATGACATTCCGCCTCCGAGGGCCGATGCCAGAACTCCCATCGCAAAACGTCGTTCGTCACTACGCGCAACGCCTTCCATGCCATAGAAGATATGGGCTTGCTCAGTTTTACGCGTTAATAAACCAACTGTTTGCATCGGTTTTGTTTTAACTGGAGTATTCGGGCGAATCTGTGGAGCACCCTTTACATCCAGGAAGTTATCGCGGGAAAGCGCTTCTTCAACCATTGCTACAACTCGTTTGTGCTTAATATTCCCAGCAACGGCGACAACTAAATCCTGTGGCAAATACTTTTTCTTATAGTAGTTAAAGACACTGCCGCGGGTCATATCAGTAATTGACTTGATAGTCCCGAGTATCGGACGTCCCAGTTGGGTGTCGCCATAATAAGTTTCTGCATATAAATCATGGACTAAATCACTTGGATCATCATCGCGCATAGCAATTTCTTCAAGAACGACTTTACGTTCGGCATCAACATCGAGTGCTGAAACAATTGATGAAGTAATTAAATCTGAGACAACATCAATTGCCATTGGCAGATCGGTATCGATTACCCGAGCATAGAAGCAGGTGTATTCCTTGCTAGTGAAAGCATTCATCTCACCGCCGACAGCTTCAATAGTTGCCGAGATTTCAAGTGCGTTGCGCCTGGTTGTTCCTTTAAATAAAAGATGTTCTAGAAAGTGAGAAGCCCCAGCAACGGCCGGGGTTTCATCACGAGAACCAACATTTACCCAGATACCAATCGCGGCGCTGCGTACCGACGGAACTTCTTCCGTGACGATACGCAGACCGCTAGGTAATACTGTGCGACGAACTGACATTTTTGCGCTCTTACTTATTCAGCGCTCGGTGTTGTTCCATCTTCGAGTACTGGAACAAGTGAGAGCTTGCCCTTAGGATCGATTTCACCGATCTCAACTTGAATCTTGTCGCCAACCTTCATAACTTCTTCCAGGTTTTCGATTCGCTTTCCACCATGCATCTTGCGAATCTGAGATACGTGGAGCAAGCCATCTTTACCTGGCATAAGAGAAATGAATGCACCGAATGCCGCAAGTTTTACAACGGTACCGAGGTAGCGCTCTCCAACTTCTGGCATTTGTGGATTAGCAATTGCGTTGATCTGTGCGCGTGCAGCTTCTGCTGACGGACCATCGACTGCGCCGATGTAGATCGTGCCATCATCTTCGATTGAAATATCTGCGCCAGTTTCATCTTGGATCTGGTTGATGATCTTGCCCTTAGGTCCGATCACTGCACCGATCTGATCAACTGGAATCTTCACAGAGATGATGCGAGGAGCAAATGGGCTCATCTCATCAGGTGTGTCGATCGCTTCATTCATGACATCAAGGATTGCAAGACGCGCTTCCTTTGCTTGGTGAAGTGCGCCAGCAAGTACTGATGCTGGGATTCCATCGAGCTTGGTATCTAGCTGTAGCGCCGTAATGAAATCTTTGGTTCCGGCAACCTTGAAGTCCATATCTCCGAATGCATCTTCTGCACCCAAGATATCTGTCAAAGCAACGTATTCAATCTTGCCATCGACGGTATCTGAGATCAGACCCATTGCAATACCTGCAACTGGCGCCTTAAGTGGAACACCTGCGTTAAGCATTGCAAGTGTTGATGCACATACAGAACCCATTGAAGTTGAACCGTTTGAACCAAGTGCTTCAGAGACCTGACGGATTGCGTAAGGGAACTCTTCGCGAGTTGGAAGTACCGGAATCAATGCGCGTTCTGCAAGTGCTCCGTGGCCGATTTCACGACGCTTTGGAGTACCAACACGACCAGTCTCACCAGTTGAATATGGTGGGAAGTTGTAGTTGTGCATATAACGCTTATGGTTTTCTGGGTTTAAAGTATCGAGCTGTTGCTCCATCTTTAACATATTAAGAGTTGTGATTCCAAGAATCTGAGTCTCACCACGTTCAAAGATTGCTGAACCGTGAACACGGGGAATTACTTCAACTTCAGCAGATAGCGCACGGATATCACGGAGTCCGCGACCATCGATACGAATCTTGTCGCGAAGTACACGTTGGCGAACCAATTTCTTAGTTAGGGAACGAAACGCTGCAGGAACTTCTTTTTCGCGGCCTTCGAAGGCAGGTGAAACAGATTCCTTAGTTGCAGCAGAGATCTCATCGATCTTTGTTTCGCGCTCTTGCTTGCCTGCGATAGTCATAGCCTTGGCTAGATCATCTTTTGCAGCCTTTTCAACTGCTGCGAATACATCATCTTGGTAATCCAAGAAGACTGGGAATTCAGCGGTTGGCTTTGCAGCAACTTTGGCTAGCTTTGATTGCGCTTCGCAAAGGATCTTAATAAATGGCTTTGCAGCATCAAGACCTTGAGAAACAATTTCCTCAGTAGGAGCTGACTGTCCGTTCTTGATTAACTCGATTGTCTTTGCTGTCGCTTCTGCTTCAACCATCATGATTGCAACATCATCTGCAGTTACGCGACCGGCAACGACCATATCAAATACTGCATCAGCAACCTGTGAATGGTTAGGGAATGCAACCCATTGTCCGTCGATAAGTGCAACGCGAACTCCGCCGATTGGACCAGAGAATGGCAATCCAGCAAGTTGTGTTGACATTGATGCCGCGTTGATTGCGATCACGTCGTACATGTGATCGGGATCAAGGGCCATAACTGTTACGACGATCTGAACTTCGTTACGAAGTCCCTTTACGAATGATGGACGCAATGGGCGATCGATCAAACGACAAGTAAGAATTGCATCCTCTGATGGACGACCTTCACGACGGAAGAATGATCCTGGGATGCGACCAACTGCATACATCTTCTCTTCAACATCTACTGTTAATGGGAAAAAGTCGAACTGATCTTTTGGAGTCTTTGATGCAGTTGTTGCTGAGAAGATCATTGTTTGATCGTCTAAGAAAACTGCTGCGGCTCCGGCTGCTTGACGCGCTAGGCGTCCTGTTTCAAAGCGTATTTCGCGCTTTCCGAATTTGCCGTTATCGATAACGGCAACTGATGACTGAACTTCTTGACCCTCCATGGGTCCTCCTTTAATTGATGTACCCAATTCCAGGTTCGAAAAGGAGTTACATAATTAATGTGAAGTAATGAATCGTCGATCGAAGTTCACGCACAGGATTAAACCTTGCGGAAACCACTACCGAGGACCATCGCTTCCACGTTAAAAATGGAAAACCTGAACTCCCCTGGTGGGTAGTTATTTAATTAGCGGCGAATACCGAGCTTTTCGATAATCGCACGATAACGATTGATATCTGTCATTGATAAGTACTGAAGGATTCGACGACGACGACCTACGAGCAACAACAGACCGCGACGGTTGTGGTGATCGTGTGGGTTGGTCTTTAAGTGTGTAGTTATGTCTTCAATACGACGTGAGAGCAGAGCAACTTGTGCTTCTGGGCTTCCGGTGTCGGTAGCTGTAGAGCCATACTTTGCGATGATTTCTTTCTTTACTTCTGGTGTTAACGCCATTTCTGGGCTCCTTTTAGTTACCGCCCCCGACGGTGACCGGTTTGATACACGGTCACTCACTTTTATCGTTGGACAGGACGTAGGTTACCAGCGGGGCTGTATATAAGGCAAAATCAGATTTTACTGCTGCGTTAATGAGCGAGCCCGGTCACAATCGAGCTTCATCTGCGCCAATAGCGGTTCCAGGCCATCGAATTTCAAGGTATCTCGCAAGCGCCAGCCAAATTCGATGGAAGCGTTCTTGTCATATAACTCTAGGCCTACTTGATCGATTGCATATGCCTCAACTTGGCGAGCCCGCACCCCTTCGAATGTTGGATTTGTTCCAATAGAAATTGCTGCTGGCCAGAAATTTATTCCGACAGTTAGCCAACCGGCATAGACGCCATCGCATGGAATTGTTTGACCTTCTAGATTTCCTAGATTTGCCGTTGGGTATCCAATTTCGCGCCCACGTTTTTCACCATGAACAACGATCCCATCGAGGCGATGTGGACGAGAAAGAAGTGCACGCGCTTCTTCAACTTGGCCATCAGTTACTAAGGAACGAATTCGTGAGGAAGATATAACTTGCCCATCGCCAGCCTTAAGTTCTTGCACATCAACGGTGAAGTTAAATTCAAGGCCATCTTTTATCAATGAGGCTACGTTGCCCGCCGCCTTGTGTCCATAAGTGAAGTTCTTGCCAACAATCGCCGTCGATGCGGCCAGTTGTCCGACAAGAACATCTTTCACAAAATCTTCAGGCAGCATTGCGGCAAATTTTTCGTTGAACTTTAGTACTGCAACTTGATCAGCGTTATGGATCTTAAGCAACTCAACTCGATCAGATAGCGTAGTTAGCAGAGTTGGAGCACGATCTGGTGCGAAAACCTGCATCGGATGCGGATCAAAAGTTAGCGCTATAACGCTGCGGCCGTCAGCGATTTCTTTGGCGCGATTTAGTAAGAGCTGATGGCCTTTATGCACGCCATCGAAGACTCCAATGAGTACAACGCTGCCGGTGGTCATTTGATAATTATTGCCGATTAATTGGCCGCGGCAAAAACGGCGACTGGTTTGGCTTTACCTGATTCGTTCTTAAGTAGAGCTATTAAGCGATTATCGGGTGACAAGGCGGCAAAAACCTCATCACTTGAATTCAGCGGTAGCGGCCGTCCAAAGGAAAGCTCTAAAACTTCATCAAGGGCTAACTCACGGACTGCGAAAGTGGCCCGCGCAACATCTGAGAGTTCAAGTGGGGTAAAAGATTGCGACTTCAGATCTGCAAAGGTGATTGCTTGCGAAATAGCAAAGCCGGCAACCCTGGTGCGCCGTAGTGCACAGAGATGGCCACCAACTTTAAGGTCTATACCCAAATCACGAGCAATGGCACGGATGAATGTGCCAGCCGAGCAAGTTACATCGATATCAATTTCAATTCGCGTACCCAGGTGGCGAATTTCCAAGACTTCTAACGCTGAAATTGTGATGGTGCGCGCTGCGAGTTCAAAGACTTCTCCTGCACGCACCCTGTCGTAAGCGCGTTCTCCATCTACCTTGACCGCCGAAACAGAACTTGGACGTTGCTGGATTTGGCCAACCATCTTGGATAAACCGGTACGTATTTCATCATCTGTGATTTTTGAAGCATCGGATTCTGAAATTACTTCACCTTCGTGATCATCAGTAACTGTCGCAGCGCCCAGAACAACGGTTGCCGTATATGACTTGTCTCCATCAGTGATGTATTGCAGTAAACGAGTTCCATTGCCAAATCCCAGAACTAAAACACCAGTTGCCATTGGGTCGAGAGTTCCGGCATGTCCAACTTTGCGAGTTCCAAGTGATTTACGAGCAACAGCCACAACATCATGGCTAGTCATTGCAGGTGCTTTATCTACAACGAGAAAACCATCAACCATGCGAAATTAATCTTCGATTACTTTGGGGACTTTATATGGATCTTCTCCCCCTGCAAATGAAGCGTTCTTTCGTAGTTGTGCGACTTCAGCATCTAATTCGTGGACTTTATCTAATAACGAATCGAGCGCTTTAGCAGATTCGGGAAGTCCATCTTCGAAGAATTCGATTGATGGTGTGATACGCGTCTGTAAGTCACGACCGACTGCGCTGCGGATAACACCTTTGGCGCTTTCCAACGCAGCCGCTGTTGCAGCACGTTGTTCATCATCACCAAATACGGTGTAGAAGATCGATGCGTTCTGCAAGTCTCCAGTTACGCGCGCATCTGTGACAGTGACGAAGCCAAGACGAGGATCTTTAATCTTCGTCTCAAGCAACTGCGCCACTATCACTTTGATGCGATCGGCAACTTTCTGTGTGCGATGTGATTGGCCCATACTTAATCGCGCTTCTTCTCACGCATCTCGAAGACCTGAATTGTGTCTCCGATTTGCAGATCCTTCATATTGCCAAGACCAATTCCGCACTCGAAGCCTTCTTTGACTTCAGTTGCATCATCTTTAAAGCGCTTGAGTGAATCGATGGTTAGATCATCAGTGATGATCTCAGTTCCACGCATGATGCGCGCCTGGGCATTTCGCTTGATAGATCCATCGCGAACGATTGAACCAGCGATATTTCCGGCCTTAGATGATTTAAAGATCTCGCGGACTTCGGCATTACCGAGAACGATTTCTTCGTACTCTGGCTTAAGCAAGCCCTTAAGTGAAAGTTCGATCTCTTCAATTGCGTTATAGATAACAGAGTAGAAGCGGACTTCGACGCCTTCTTGATCAGCATAGATCGCAGTTTGTGGTTCCGGCTTAACGTTAAAGCCGATCACAACTGCAGTAGATGCCGAAGCCAAGGTGATATCGCTCTTGGTGATTGCACCAACACCACGGTGAATAACGCGAAGATCAACTTCTGCGCCAACATCGAGTTGCATCAGTGCATCTTCGAGGGCTTCCACAGAACCAGATACGTCACCCTTAAGAATGAGATTAAGAGTTGAGACCTTGGACTGTTCCATAAAGTCTTCAAGTGAGACTTTCTTGCGCGCCTTAGCCAGCTGAGCATTACGTTCTGCTGCCTGACGCTTTTCTGCAATCTGACGAGCAGTGCGGTCTTCATCTGCAACTAGGAAAGTATCGCCAGCGCTAGGCACTGATGTAAATCCGAGAACCTGAACCGGGCGTGATGGTCCGGCAACTTCTAGATTTTTACCATCTTCATCGAGCATCGCACGAACGCGACCAAATGATCCGCCGGCAACAATTGCGTCACCAATTCGCAAGGTTCCGCGTTGTACAAGCACGGTAGCAACAGGCCCACGACCACGATCGAGGTGTGCTTCGATAGCAACACCACGAGCAGAATCTTGTGCAACTGCGCGTAAATCAATTGCCGCATCGGCTGTTAGCAAGATGGCATCGATCAAATCATTTACGCCAACGCCAGACTTAGCAGAGACGTTAACGAATAGCGTTTCGCCGCCGTATTCTTCAGCGATCAAGTTGTACTCGGTTAATTGTTGGCGGACCTTATCTGGGTTTGCGCCTTCTTTATCAACCTTGTTAACGGCAACCACAATTGGAACATCGGCTGCTTGTGCGTGATTTAAAGCTTCGATGGTCTGCGGCATGATGCCATCATCGGCTGCAACTACCAATACTGCGATATCTGTGACCTTGGCACCGCGAGCACGCATTGCGGTAAAGGCTTCGTGACCAGGTGTATCGATAAAGGTAATTGCTCGGTTTACACCATCATGATCATGGTGAATTTGGTAGGCACCGATGTGCTGAGTAATTCCGCCAGCTTCAGTCTTTAGGACCTCAGATTTACGGATGGCATCGAGCAAACTGGTCTTACCGTGGTCGACGTGTCCCATGACAGTTACAACTGGTGGACGCGCTACTAAGAGATCGGCATCAAGGTCAGCAAGTTCTTGCGCTAGGTCGATATCGAAATCTTGCAGAAGTTCACGGTCTTCATCTTCTGGGCTAACAATTTGGATTACATATCCAAGTTGTGCACCGAGAATTTCAAAGGTATCCGCATCAACAGATTGAGTTGCAGTAACCATTTCACCTAAGTGGAATAGCGCTGCTACAAGTGCTGCTGCATCTGCGCCGATCTTTTCAGCGAAATCTGCAAGTGTTGAACCGCGACGCATACGAATTGGAGTCTTTCCATCACCGTGCGGAATAACTGCGCCACCCAATTGCGGCGCTTGCATATTGTCGAATTCATCGCGTAACGCTTTTCTAGATTTAGGTTTGCGCTTGCTGCTCTTGCTGGCATTTTTTCCAAATGCTCCTGCTGTGCCGCCGCGACCTGGGCCGCGATTTGGTGCACCGCCGCCGGGACGTTGTGGACCGCCAGTAGTTGGTGCACCAGTTGATGGACCAGCTGAACGATAAGGACTAGAAGTTGGTGCACCACCAGTACGTGGTGGGAAATTACCGGGACCACCTGTACCTGCAGGACGTGGTGTATTTGGTCGCGCCGCAAAACCAGGACGCACAGAACCAGGACGCGGTCCTGACATTCCAGGGCGCGCGCCAGTTGAACCGGCAGGACGTTGTGGTGGACGAGGAACTGCGCTTCCAGTTGAAAATGGATTATTTCCCGGACGTGGTGGACGCGCAACGCCACTTGTTCCAGTTGAACCAGCAGTTGAAAATGGATTATTACCGGGACGAGGGGTCGTAGGTTTTATCTCTTTAACTTCAGATCTCTCTTCAACCACCGGCAAATGTGGGGTTGGCGCTACCGGAGCTGGTGCCTGCGCGCGCGCTGCTTTTAGCGCCGCAAGATCAACGCCGAGTTCGGCGGCAAGTTCGGCGGCAAGTTCTGGATTAACTTCTGCAGTTTTCTTAGCTGCGCTCTTTTTGGCAGCAGCTTTCTTAACTGGCTTTGTCTCTTCAACTGGCTTGGCATCGGGATACATCTCGATGAGTTTGCGCACGACTGGCGCTTCTACAGTTGATGATGCGGAACGAACGAATTCGCCCATTTCTTGGAGTTTGGCAAGAACAACCTTGCTCTCCATACCGAGTTGTTTTGCCAACTCATGTACGCGGACCTTTGACACATTTCTCCTGTCTTGGCCCGCAATCTTTATTCTAGATATTTATCTAGGGATGCGAGCCTTAGTTGTACGACCTCATAATCTGAACGAGCTCAT
>CAFAAN010000002.1_pt1 | contig 155602 bp, 144 predicted proteins | sample 7267611 | NCBI WGS metagenome assembly CAFAAN01 (sample SAMEA6813988, study PRJEB35770) | uncultured Actinomycetes bacterium | biome: Freshwater; feature: Freshwater reservoir; material: water | place: Czech Republic | collected 2017-08-18 | depth 30m m | reverse complement strand
TTTCTCCGTCGCGTCCGGATACACGGCGGGGAATTTGATACATCAGCACGTGCGATGTATCGAGACGAAGTGGTTTATCCACTTCAAGCCGAACTACGGATAGTCCGTAGATCGACTATCGAAAGGAAACAAATGTCTACAAAGACAACATTCAAGCGCATTGCGCTTGTAGCTGTTGCTGCGTTGGGCCTCGGAGTTCTCTCTGTTGCACCTTCATCAGCGGCTGTGTCGAGCTATGCACTTACAGTGGATGCTAACGACACAATCACTGTTTCAGAATCAGCAACAGCTGTTCTGACACAGAGTTACTTTGCTTCAGCTGCTACAGATACAGCTGCAGTGACTGCAATCATTCGTAGCGGTTCTTCTGCAACAGGTGGCATCAAGCTTGCTGTTACAGATTCTGCAACTTCAGCATCATCTACTGCAGGTGCAGCACCAACTCGCTTTACCGATTCTGGAGCAAATCCATTAACCGGTATTCTAATTGGTGGTGCCACAGCAACTAAGGTACAAGCTAGCGGCACTGCAGCTGGCGTAGTTGCAACAAACAAGTACACAGTTGTGCTTACTAATGTTGCTGTCGCAGGAACTTACTACGTTGATTTCTATTCAACAGACGGTACAGGCCTTGCTACACCAACAAGTTCACTTACTACTTGGACTGTTACAGTTAAGGCAGCATCAGCAGCTGACTCTACATCTACCTCTTACATCCATGCTGGATCATCTCCTGCAGTTGCAGCGGACTCAGCAACCGTGACAGCTGAAAAGACTGCTGGAACAGTTGCGGGTAACATCAAGACAACTCTTCTAACACTTGGAGCAGCAACTTCAGCTTCAGCACTTGAGTCATTGACAGCGACAATCACTGGCGCAGGAACACTTGGAGCACATGCAACTCTTAGTAGCGCCATCGCTACTGGTCGTTCACTTCTTGTGAAGGATAATAACTACGTTGTAATCTTCGCTGACGGAACAACAGGGACTGGAACAGTAACAATCACTGGTTCTACTTCAGGTATCGTCTACAAGACAGCAACAGTAAGCTTCTACAGCTCAACACCTTCTACAGTGACTGCAACAGTTAAGAAGGCATATATTGCTGCTGGTCTTACAACAATTAAAGTAGTAAACGTTGTTGTTAAAGATGCAACAGGAACAGTCGTGCAGAATGCAACAGTCTCACTTAACCCAGCAACAGCTGGAACAGGTGAAACTACAACTTCATGTGCGTACTCTTCAACATCAGTTGCAAACGTATGTTCAATTACTGGTTCTTCAGCAGTGAAGTTCGGTAAGGTCTCATACGTTGCCAAAGTAGTAGGTGCTGATACAGCTGAAACAGAAATCAAATCAGCGGCATTCGATGTCACATTTGCTGACATTGTTGCAACTTCCGTAGTTATCTCAGCTCCTTCATCAGGATCTGTTGGTGACAAGGTAACTGTTACTTTGACTGCTAAGGAAAAGAACGGCTACCCAGTAGCGGATTCAACCTATGAAGGTGGATCAGCTAACGGATCTGTAGGCGGAATTTTCTGGAACACAACTACTGTCCCAGCGTATTCATCTGCTAGCTTCAAGCCATTTGCTGCTGGTGAAACAATCACCACAACATCTGGTGTAGCTACAGTTGATCTCTACCTCCCAGCAGTTGCAGGTAACATCACAGGTACCTGGACACTTGCAGGAACAGCTGGAACAACAACTGGTGCAATCGATAAGACAATCGCAGGTTCAACAGCGACGATCACAATCGCAGTTGCTAACCCAGGTACTGAAGCAGCAACAGCTGCAGCAGAAGAAGCAACAGCTGCAGCAAATGATGCTACTGATGCAGCTCTATCTGCAGCAGAAGCAGCAGAAGCAGCAACAGCTATGGCACAAGAGGCCGTAGATGCAGTTGCAGAGCTATCATCACAGGTCACTGCCTTGATCTCAGCACTTCGTGCACAGATCACTTCATTGACTAACCTAGTAATCAAGATCCAGAAGAAGGTCAAGGCTTAATTAGCCTCGATCTTTAACAAGATCTAGAACCGTTACCCGGTTCCCTCATCACGAGGGAGCCGGGTTTCGGCTTTTGAGGGGCAAGTTTGTGGGTGAGTAATTGAATATGAGTAAGTAAGATTGGGGGCATGTTGAATTTGGCTGCAGAGAAATCACTAGCCCGACTTTTGATGATCGGTTCATCCTTTATATCGATTTTTGTGGTTTGGGGTTCAGTAACCGATCCTGTAAATGTTACAAAACTTCTTGCGTTGGGTGGGGTAGCCGGCGCTGGAATCGCAATAACGGTTTCATTTGGAGCGAAAGATCTCTGGGGTAACTACAAATTACCAATTTTATTACTATCATTGTATTTTCTTACCGTAATAAATTCTGTAATACAAAGTGAGGCACCGAGTAGTCAACTTTTATACGGCGCTTACGGTAGAAATACAGGTTTTGTTACGCAAGTACTTCTCATTTTGCTATTTATATCTTCCATGTCACTCTCTCAAAAAAATAGCTTTTTAAAAGTGTCTTACGGAATCTTGCTTGCGGGTGCCATTAATGTTGCGTATTCATTGTGGGTGATCATCTTCGGAGACTTTATCGGCTGGAATAATCCATATGGAAATATACTTGGCACCTTCGGAAATCCAAACTTTGTCGGAGCCTACCTGGGTATCTTCGCTAGCGTACTTTTTGCTTATATAGTCAAACCAAATCTAAGTTGGATTTATCGGGCAATCTCTACTTTTCTTTTACTTATTACTTTCTTTGAAATAAAAGATTCGCATGCGATTCAAGGAATAGTTGTTGCCGCTGGTGGGATTTCTCTTGTCGGCTTTTACTTCCTTCGATCTAAATTCCTGTCAAACGTAGTTCCTATCCTTTATTCCGCCTTTGTTTTCATTTTGGGTATGTTTGCTGTTTTTGGCGCACTTCAAAAAGGACCGCTAACAAGTCTTATTTATAAAAACTCAGTTTCGTTGCGTGGAGAGTATTGGCAAGCCGCATGGAATATGGGAAATAAATTTCCATTCTCTGGTGTCGGGATGGATACTTACGGTGATTGGTACCGCCAACTACGAGACGACCAGGCGTTAATTAATCCTGGCCCAAATACGATCACGAATGCAGCGCATAACGTGATACTCGACCAGTTCGCATATGGTGGCTGGCCGATGCTAATCGCATATTTGTCAATATTTCCCATAGTAATTATCGCGATTTTTAGAGTGACGAGTCGCAGCCGTGAATTTAATTTTGCATTTATATCTTTAGCCGTCGCTTGGATTTGTTACCAAGTCCAGTCAGTTATAAGTATAAATCAAATTGGCTTAGCAATTTGGGGGTGGATTTTAGGCGGAGCTCTGGTTGCATACGAAAAAGTAACGAGATCAAGTCAAGTTATAGAATCAAAGGGTGCGGCTGCATCAGGCAAGCTAAAACGAAGTAAACAAAGCTTTGGAATTTCACCCCTAATGACTGGATTCTTGGGAGCGGTTGTAGGATTACTAATTGCAGTTCCACCTTACAGTTCTGACTCGAACTGGAGTTCCGCTGTAAAGTCGGGAGATCTTGGAAAAATAGAAAAGGCTTTAGTGCCCAGTTACCTAAATCCACAGAATTCTCAGCGCTACGCGTTTGTTTACCAACTTCTTGAGGCAAATAAGTTTTATGATCTTTCATACAAGTATGCAAAAGAAGCAGTCGCATTCAATCCAGGGTCCTTTGATGCCTGGAAGCTGCTCTACTATTCTCAGAAGGCTTCAATAGAAGAGAAATCACTTGCGAAAGAAAATCTTGTAAAGCTGGATCCGTTGAATCCAAATATTTTTGATTCACCACAGTAATGAAGATTGCTATTATTGGGCAGGGCTATGTAGGGTTAACGATCTCAGCATTTGCTTCAGAGCATTTTAACGTCGTTGGCTTTGATAACAACCCTAAGATTGTGGCGCATCTTAATAACGGTATTTCACATATTGAAGGTGTCGATTCGGCTTCAATAGCATCTGCTGTTAAAAGTGGAAACTATCTAGCTACCACCAACCCAGCAGATATCGCCGGTTCTGATGTAGTTGTGATTGCAGTGCCAACACCGCTAACCAAGGATCGCAAGCCGGATCTGGCTTTCATCGAATCTGCTTGCAAGACGATTGCCGAGAATTTAACTGAACCTGTACTTATCATTAACGAGTCAACTTCTTTTCCGGGCACGCTACGGGATTTCATTAAGCCACTGATTGAAAAACTTTCTAGCAAACAAATTAACCATGAGTATGCGATTTCACCAGAGCGTGTTGATCCGGGTCGCACGGATTGGGACCAGAAAAATACTCCTCGATTGTTTGCCGGCTTGACCCTTGAGGCTTCCCAAAAAACCCGTGAATTTTATTCAACTTTCTGCGACAACTTGGTAGAAGTTAGTTCGCCCGAGGTCGCAGAAGCCGCTAAATTATTTGAAAATACTTTTAGACAAGTAAACATCGCACTTGTTAATGAGTTTTCTCAGATTGCAAACGCCTTGGGCATTTCAGTACACGAGACGCTAGAGGCTGCAAATACCAAGCCGTATGGCTTTATGAAGTTCAACCCATCGGCCGGAGTTGGAGGACATTGCATTCCGGTGGATCCTTCTTACCTGGCTTACATGGCAGCCGAAAAAGGTGTACCTGCAACATTTATTGAACGCGCAAATGAAGTCAATCTTGAGATGCCAAAATATATAGTTTCAAGAGTTAAGTCAGATAATGGTGGTTCGCTAAAAGGTAAGAGCGTTCAGGTTATTGGAGTTGCATACAAGCCAAACGTTGCAGACGTCCGTGAAACGCCAGCCGAGCTTGTCATTGACGAATTGGTTGCCCAAGGTGCCATTGTTACTTGGCACGATCCAGTTGTTAAATCTTGGCACGGAGCGGAATCGACTGAGCTTGGTGGCTCCGATATTGCCATTGTCGTTACCTTGCACGATGCCATGGACAAAGCAAAGGTCATCGCGTCTGCACCTTATGTATTTGATACAACAGGAAAGCTAAGTGGCGTTAAAGGGCTTTAGAAATCTTTTTCTTTATCGACCACATTGCTGCAACTTGAAGCAAGAGGCTTAAGGACATCGTTGGTAATCGGAAACGATGGTCTCCGATTGTGCCAATTGAAATTAACCATGAGATGACAACGGCGGCCATCGAGGCATTTGCGAGCAATTTCGTGATGGGATCGATTTTTCTCAACGACACAAATCCATAAATGAGGAAACCAATCTGACAAATTATCCATAGCCAAGAAACTAATTTTCCAAAGTTACCCCTCACTAGCTGTGCGCCAGATTGGCTATTTTGTAGATCTATAGTTGGCGAGATCTTTAACCAAGGGTTTCTTGCCATTGTTCCGTTACCCATAGGACCCGACCAAGGCGACCAGAAGAACTCAGATTTATAGAAAGCCAACTTCGCAGTCTTTAGTGGATTGGTGAGATACCACTTGAGCACGCATTTCACTCGGTCGTTATCGGTAACGGTTGCACCGGGCATCTTTGGCGTGCATGGAACTCCTGGACCTGTTCGGCCGTACCCACCCTTGGTTTCATCTCCAGCACCTATAGCCATTGTTACGCCGAGGTTCGTTGAGATCGTCGTTTTATCAATTGCGACGGCATTGCGGGCGATGAGTAATGCGGGAGCTAGCGACGTTACAGCAATTGCGACTGCGATCAATCCAATTCCCTTTTTGCGAGGAATAAAAGTAGATCCCCAGATTATTAATATGACTGCTCCAGCCAGCAGGTAACGAGGTTGCATCAAGGAAGCGAGCGCAATCCAGGCACCTACATAAATTGCGCACAAGTATTGTGATTTTTCTGCATTTAACTTGCTTGCCAGAATCACACCAAGAACCATCATGAAGCAAGATGCAACAGGTGCTTCGTAACCAACTGCGAGAGTACTTAAGCTCAGCGTAGGGTTAAATGTGATGAAGAGCGATGCAGGTACCGCCAGCCAAGCCACACTTGTCTTTGAGATATTTTTTGTCATGTAATAAGTTGCATAGGCAAAGAAAAGTGATTGAAATAAGCTAATCAAATAAAAAAATTTTGAAACTGAAATCAAGGCCAGCAGCCACAAAAGAATTGGGTATCCAGCTGGCCAATAATTTAATATCTCTGCTTTTGAAAAGAAACCATCGGCATATAGCCCATCTACGCCTTTGAAGTAATTTTCTCCATCAGCGCCAAGCCATCCTCCGCCTTGGATATTGCCCATTGTTATTAGTTTGATGACGAAGGCAACAACTGGAATTGCGATTAGGTAGCGGCGTCTTTTAAGTTCAGCCTTATTGGCCTGCGCTATTGGCTTCTTATTCTTAATTTGCTTAGCCATTTACCGCTCCTTTAACTCTTTACTTACTTCTTCATCTCGGCAGCAACATCATCGATGATGTTATCTAAGGTATTTGCTGGTTCCCATCCGATGCTGGTTTTGATCTTGGTTATATCTGGCACGCGGCGCTGCATATCTTCATAGCCTGCTGGGTAGGCGTCATCGTATGAGGTGTAAGTGATAGTTGACGTTGATTTTGTGCGTTCGATGATTTTCTCAGCCAACTGCTTGATGGTGGTCTCACCAATGCCACCGATGTTATAAACCTCACCGATTGATGAATCTGTTGCGGCTAGAGTCAAGATTGCTTTGACGGCATCTTGCACATGGCAGAAAACACGAGATTGTGTGCCATCGCCATAAACGGTTATTGGCTCGTTCTTAATCGCTGATTGAATAAAGCGAGGTACCACCATGCCGTAACGACCAGTTTGGCGCGGACCCACAGTATTAAACAGGCGCACAGTGGTGACCTTTAGTTGCTTGGTTAGAAATAGTGCGTGGGCGATCGCTTCTTCAAGAGCTTTCGCATCTGAGTAAGTCCAGCGGATCTTTTGTGGTGTGCCGACTACGCGGTCATCAGTTTCAGAAAGTGGCTGCTTTGGATTCTTGCCATATATCTCTGATGTGCTTGCAATGATGATGCGCTTGTTTAATTTGGTGGCCGCGGTGAGAACTACTTCAGAGCCTGTGAAGTTAGTTGAAACAGATTCGATTGGGTTCTCAAGGATTGTGTTAACGCCAAGGGCTGCGGCCATATGTAGAACAAGGTCGGCAGGGGCCATGAGTTTTTCAACCAGGGCCACATCGCGGATATCGCCTTGGTGGATTTCTATTTTCTCTTTGATGTGGGCGATATTGGCAGCAGATCCGGTGGACATGTTGTCCAGGATCGAAACTTGGTGGCCCTGGGCAAGGAGAGCATCACAGAGGTGAGAACCGATAAAGCCGGCTCCACCGGTGATGAAAACGCGCATGGAGGTAAGTCTATCCTGCAGGGTTGGCGCCGCCTAGTTCTGGAAAACACCCGCGGAAAGATTGGCACTTGCAGCGGTTGGCAAGGTAGTAGGGCGACCTTCTTTGACTGCTAATTCTGTCGAATCCCCACAAATACAATTTCGCATACCGATGAACCTTAAAAAAGCCCTTGATAAAGAAGCCAAGCGACGTGGCGAGACAAAGTCTGTAATTGTGCGGGAAGCTTTAGAGAAGTACTTAAAGAGCACCTAACGGTTGTATGTGCGCTTTGCTGAAGTAAATGCAGTTAAGCCAGAAATTGAAGTTATCGAAGTATTTAATTCGAGACTCAAAGATCCATCTGCATTTACTTGAAGCGCAACTACGCCACGATCGCGGCTTGTGACGATGGTGTAACCAACTGGCCAAGGCGCCATACTTCCTGGAGGATTTGTGGCAACGCCAGCCGGTGGTGCATAGGAAAGCTGCGCAAGTTTGTAGACCACCATTCCACTGGCTGCCGTTAATTTATCTGGCGCTACCTGACCGGATGCAACAACGAGCACGGCTTGATCAGCATCACCCTTTGGATCGTTCCACCAACCGGATGAAAATACCCAAGCCTTTGTATCAACTTGGTGAGGCGCAATAGCAAGGTGGCTCCAGGAATAATCATTCTTTCCGGGCACGCTTCCGCTCCCCAACATTGCAGTTGCATTTTCATAATCACTGTTTAATATGCCACCGTAACCATTTGTGCCGGCAAGGAACCAGTTACCAGATGCGGTTCCAGCGATATCGTGATCAATCTTTCCTACACGCGGCGAAGAAGTTTTTTGCAATTGCGCTTCCATTGCATTTCTAATCTCGCTTGCAAAGAAGGGCAAGAAGTCAGCGGTGTAAGGCTTCCAAGCATCTTGAGTTAAGTACGCCTGCGGATTCTGGAAACCCGGTAGCCAAGTAGTTCCGTCAAAAACATTGAAATCAAGCATATTTTCGGCCTGGCGCCCGAATTCCTCACCAGCCTTAACCTTTACATTGGCTTTGAGATAACCGTTGTTGCTTGCCTGCGAAGCAAGAGATGCCAGCACACCAGTTACTTTATTCATAACCATGTAAACCGTATACACATTGCAACCGTGGTCAATTACAACACGATGCGAATTAGGTGATCCAAGGTTTGATACTTCTGTTATCACTCCATCTGCTGGTGCGGTGACTGCCACATAATCGGCAGCTGTTAGCTGAGATGCGGATTTAGAGAGTGATTTCAGACCAAGGTAGGCGTGATCAATTGGTGTTACGTGTCCGCCAATCATGTATCCATAAGGAATTGATGGGGCTAATTGATCTAGCGGCAAGACTGGGGAAGTGAACTTAATAGTTGATGGTGAACATGTTGGTTCTTTTGCACTTGGTCCACCAAGTACTTGGGCAAGAGTCGGATACCAATCAGGACGAGAGGTGTATCCATTTGTTGGAGTCTTTGGGACATCTGCTGCAAGAACGTAACTAACTTTCCCTTTCTTACAAATAGCAGTCATGAATCCATTCCATCCGATTTCACCATTTTTACTGCAAGATGATCCGAGCTGACCTAATTTGAAAGCAGTGTTTTGGTTGTTTCCGCTTCCACCACCACCAGTTCCAGATCCACCACCACCAGTTCCAGATCCACCACCACCAGTTCCAGATCCACCACCACTGCCTTGTTGTGCTTGTGGCCGCCATGAATTTTTTCCATCAGCGCCTTTAGTGCAATACAAAGTTGTTCCGTTTGTACTCTTTGTTGGTGTGCTGCCTTCAGTGCAGAGAGAACCTTCTGAAGCGCTTTTATTGACAGCGGGTTTGGCTGATGCAACGCCTGCGTTCCAAACTAACTTGGATCCTTTTTTCACACACGTGAATGTCTTGTCTGCGAAATTAACCTTTTGATTCACTTTCGTACATGTAGCGCCAGATTTTGGATTAGCGGCATCAGCACTTTGAGTGCCAAATAGGGCCATTGTCGTAGCTAAGGCTAGGGTGAGGATCTTTTTCATAGAAAAAAGGTACTCCTGGGCAACCAGGGATGCCTAGAGGTGGCAGGTTACGAGTTAGTTAATTAATAGGCTCAACCCTTAATCTTGGCCCATGGTTGAAACGACGGGCGGCTTCACAAGCGCAGGGCTGGCGCGCGAGGCCGAGGCTTTACTTCTACCGTCACTCACGCAGGCACAAGCAATTGAGATTGGCGAGATTGCCTTCGCTAAGGCAAGTGCGCGCACATTTCCAATCATTGTGGAAGTTCGCTTGGGTGACTGGACTGTATTTAAAGTTGCGCTCACCGGTTCAACAACCGATAACGATTCTTGGCTAGCACGTAAGGCACGAGTTGTAATGGCGACAGGTAAATCAACGATGCATGAAAGAGTTTTAGCTGAGGAACGTGGCGTTGATTGGCATGTGGAAACTGGTTTAAGTGAAGAGCTACATGCAATTCATGGTGGTGGCTTAGCGTTAAATGTTGCAGGTCAAGGCTTGGCAGGGATTTTATTAGTTAGCGGATTGCCACAAGTTGAAGATCATTTACTTGGCGTTGAAGTGATTACCGAATATTTGGCGCGACAGGGAGAAAACGCATGAGCATCTGGGTCTGTGGAGAAGTTCTAATTGATTTATTGCCGGGTACACCAGAGCGAATTGCTGTTGTTGGCGGAGGTCCTGCAAATACTGCAAAGGCGTTGGCGCGCTTGGGCCACGATGTTCACTTTATCGATGGCATATCAACTGATGACTACGGAGTTAAAGCGCGCGCTGAGTTATTGGCTGATGAAGTTAAGTTAGATCTGGCGCTAACAAGTGATAAACCAACTTGTTTAGCAATAGTCACACTAGGTGAAGACCGTAAAGCCAGTTATGAATTTAAAATAGATGGCACAGCCACCTTTGATTTTGATTTAAGTTGGTTGCCAGATCCTTCGGTGCATAAGCCAAATGTGCTGCATATCGGCACCTTGGTGACCATTGTTGAGCCTGGTGCATCAGTGCTTTATGACTGGGCGCTACAGGTGGCTGAATTCGCACCGATTGTCTTTGATCCAAATATTCGCCCATCGGTGATGAGCGATCGCGACAGATATCAAGCAGCCGTTGAGAAATGGGCAGCTATTTCCAGCGTTATTAAGGTCAGCGATGATGATTTAACTTGGTTATTTCCAGGTCAGCCATTTGAAGAGATTGCTAAGCGTTGGGTTGCAGATGGTGCGGCACTCGTTGTTGTTACACGTGGAGTTAATGGCTCGATTGGTTATACCGAAGGCGGCGTTGAAGAAGCCCACGGTGTGAAAATCGATTTGGCTGACACGGTGGGCGCCGGTGACACAGTTGGCGCCATTATTGTGGAAGCGATGATCCAAGATGGAATTTTATCTTTGCAAGGTGAAGGCTTAAAGAAAATACTTACTCGCGCGGCTAAAGCTGCTGCAATCACATGTTCTCGTGCGGGGGCGCAGCCGCCTTATAAGCACGAGCTAACGAAAATCTAAGGACACTGGCGATGCAATATATAGATGATGCCGAATTTCAGATCGCAATAGATCTAGATAATGGCGCACGTATTTCATCAATTACTTGGCGCGACTTGCAATTCACTGTTCCCTATCGCGGAGGACCGCTGGATTACGGTTGGTATGCGATGGGACCTTGGGCGGGGCGGATTCGCGATGGGATTATGCGCGGTGCCGATGGTGAAGAAATTCAGTTACCAACGAATATAACTCCGCCACATGCAATTCATGGTTTTGGTTTTACATCTTCCTGGCAAGAAATAGGTCCTGGTCGTTCGATGTTGCATCTGCCAAAACCATATGGTGGCGCCACTTTTGAGCAGACTATTGAAGTATTAGATGATGCTGTGCGCTGGTCACTGGAATACGACCCTGGTGATTGCACGCTGCCCGCATGGTTTGGAATGCATCCTTGGTTTGCGCGCGATCTAGATCGTGGGGGCAGTGCCGAGATCGAATTCAAAGCAGCAAAGATGTTAAAGCGCGATGACGAGGGAATGCCAACAGGTGAATTAGTTCCGCCATCTAACGGCACTTGGGATGATGCATTTACCGAAATACAATGCGTTCCGGCTGTTATTTGGGAAGATGCTGCGCGCATTGATATTGAATCTGATGCGCCATGGTGGGTTGTATATAACGAGGATTCTGATGGAGTTTGCATCGAACCGCAGACCGCGCCACCTGATGCGCAGAACTTAGGGATAAGTGGCGAGCATTACATCGAAGCTCTATTTGTATTTTCAGAAGTGTAATTTAAGGCAAACTAGGATTAAGGCATGTCAACACAAATTAATCGCTTACATCTGGCAGAACTTCGCAAAGTTGAAGAAGCGCGCTTTTTAGCAAACCACAAGAAGAGCTCGGAAGCCTTTGCTGATTCTCAGAAAGTCATGCACGAAGGTGTGCCGATGTCATGGATGGCTAAGTGGCCTGGTGCGCATCCGGTTTTCGTTAAAGAGGCTAAGGGTGCCAGGTTCACTGATATTGATGGCAATACCTATATTGATTTTTGTTTGGGTGACACCGGTTCAATGACGGGGCATTCACCTGATGCAACCGTTGCGGCGATTAAACGTCAGGCAGATATCGGTATAACTTCGATGTTGCCGACTTTAGATGCGGCCGTTGTTTCTAAGGAACTTGCTGCGCGTTTTGGGCTGCCTAAGTGGCAATTCACGGTGACTGCAACAGATGCCAATCGCCATGTAATTCGCTACTGCCGCCTTATAACTGGGCGTAGCAAGATCATTGTGATTGACCGTTGCTATCACGGAAGTGTTGATGAAACTTTTGCAACGCTAGATGGCGCGGGAAATACCGTTAAGCGCGAAGGTAATCTTGGTGCGCCAGTTGATTTGGCTGTGACAACTCGAGTTGTGGAATTCAATGATTTAGCTGGGATGGAAGCAGCACTTGCTCACGGTGATGTCGCTGCGATTTTGCTGGAACCTGCGATGACAAATGTCGGCATTGTTCTGCCCGAAGATGGCTATTTATATGCAGTGCAGGATTTGGCTAAGAAATATGGCGCGCTCTTGATTATTGATGAGACTCACACAATCTCAGTTGGTCCTGGCGGAATGACGCAAGATCTTGGCTTAAAACCTGATTTCTTAACTATTGGCAAAGCAATTGCTGGCGGTATTCCAGTTGGCACATTTGGGATAACTGAAGAAGTTGCTAATTCAATAAAGAAACTTGTTGAACTAGAAATCATTGACACTGGTGGCATTGGCAGCACTCTGGCCGGTAATGCGATGTCACTTGCTGCAATGCGTGCAACGTTAAGTGAAGTTTTAACAGCGGATGCCTTTAAAGAGATGATCGCACTTGGCGATCGTTGGAGTGATGGTGTTGATGCCGCGATTGCTGAATTTGATTTGGATTGGCATTGCAATCGTTTGGGTGCGCGCGGTGAGTACATCTTTAAAGGTAAGGCGCCACGTACCGGTCGTGAAGCTGCTGAATCAGGGGATTTTGAACTAGAGCAATACATTCACTTGCGTCTGCTCAACGATGGCTTCTTGCTAACGCCATTTCACAATATGGCGCTGATGTCACCGGCAACAACTGCTGCCGATGTTGATGCGCATACTGCGGCATTTCGCGCCATGTGTGCTGATTTGGTCGGTTAATTTTCTAGGGTAAAAAGAGAAAGCCCCACAACTAGTGTGAGGCTTTCCCATCCCGCTTAAGTCATCTGATTCACAGAATAAGACTTGAGCTTATTGATTCGAGCGATTTAGCTTTCGCCAGTGATCTCACTCCCAAACCGTTGAGATAATAATAGAGATTGTGCCTGTGGATTACAACCGAATTATGTCTGTGGTGTGTACAAGAGTACGCAGATGGAAAAATTTATAACGCGCTATAGCCAGACCTTTATTTTAATTGGGCAACTTGAGTTAATTCTTCGTGCAAGACTTATTGAAACTCTAAGTCGATATTCTTTAGAAAAAGGTTACACAGAGTGGCATGAAGTTCTAGATGCGAAGAGCGCACATGACCCTTCAAAGCCCTATGTAAGTTTTGGGGTATGGCGCGATGTGCTTTCTCAGCGAAACTTCACCAAACTCTGGTTGCCGTGCACCAGATATGCCTTCATAGATCTTGCCTTTGCAGATTCATTTAAGACTTATCAAAAGATAGACAATCGGATGTATTACGCAGCCGGGACTCGAAACCGCGTCTGTCATTTCAATTTCGCTAATGCTCGCAACGTCAAGCATGAGGAAGCGAATTTAAGGTGGCTAATTGGGGCACTTGGACGAGAAATCAGGCCATCGACCTAGAAGACGCGTTCATAAATAGTTATATTTGGCTTATGAAACGGTTGCTCGCCGCAGTTCTTATCTCACTAATTACAGTTTTGACCCCTTCGTTAACCAATGCAGCAGGTGTCATAGATGAGCAATATTCAGCAGATAACCAAACTGATAACAGAAATAAAATTGGCGTTCTCTTTGAAGAAAACGTAGATACCTTACGCATGCCGTCTATGCTTTTCAGCTATGAACTCGTAAGTGGTGCTTCACCTAATGTGATTTCATATTGTGAAGGCCTTAATGACCCAGTGTGCGCTAACGCCGAATTTTTAAAGTATTACGCGTTAATGCCCCCGTGCGAGACCCCAAGTGAAGTGGACTGCATTGAAAGCGTTTATGCAGTAGCACCTGGTTCACCGGCACGCATCAAAGGTATCTACAAAGAATCGATTCCAGAGAAAGTCATTAACTCTTACAAAGCGGATCCCATAAATGGTTTACCCCAAGGATCAGTTTCTGGAGTATGGGAGATTCCAAACGTCCAACATGGTGGAGGCTCCACTAATTTTGTAGGTATTGTTTCTAGAGTCGGATCCTTAAAGCGCAGTGGCACAAATTGGGTTGCGCAACCACCAGGTTCGGATCCATGGGGTAATGGCGATTTTCGTGCTTCAATCTATCCCGTAAATGTAATTCGCGACTCCCGTTATAAAGCGAACATTTCTAGAATAATAAAGCAACCTAACGGTGCTACGTGGATGGGAATTGATCACCCAAGCCAACTTCCGTTTGATGTCTGCGCAGCTATTGGTGATGGCGTTTGTGCTCTGCGACAGACTTTTCCTGAAAATATTAAATTCGGAATGGTTTTTCGTTTTTCAAGAGTGATTAATGGGTGGCTGCATGGGCGCATTGATTCACCAGAAATTGATTACGAATTGACGAGTTATGGAACCCGCGTTGATATGAAAGGCCTATCCACCCGTGTTCCAATTGTGGCGGGTTGGGTCGACCCAAGTTCATTTACAGCTCAAGAAAAGCCAAGAATTGATTGGATACCAATGGGTGTAAAAGATTACCCAGGAGCCAGTGGCGACTATTCGATGCAAGTGTTGAATATGTGGTCTCGAGTCTTAAAAGATACTGCAGCAGCCAATCCAACGCAGTGGATTTTTTATAATCTATCAGAACGCGATATTGAGGCTTCTAGTAGTTGCATTAAAAACTCTAAGACTTTGGCAGGATTTGTAACAACCAACTCGACTACTTACACAGCAACCCCACCAATTTACAATGAACAGACAGGCACTCTTGACTACAAGGTTGCCTCGCCACATTTTCTCGCTGATGGGAAAGTGTTCCAAGGTAAATATAACTTGTATATTGATTCGAAAGTTGCGCGCTGTATATATAAATTTAGTAACGCACCTATTTCGGCCTCGGTGAGTATCACCTCCTCCGATGGTGGCCAACAAAGCGTCGCAACAACTGTTGTAAGTGAAAAGAATGGATGGTTAAATTTAAGTGCTGCAGGCTTTACATTCTCGTCACCAACGTTGAAGGTGAAATTAACTCAAGATGCATCGGCTGTGGCGGTGACTCCAACACCTAGCGCGACACCATCTGCAAGCGCTGAACCTGCACCGCAAGCATCTATTGCTCCGGTGGCTAAGAAATCCACGATCACCTGCATCAAGGGCAAACTAACCAAGAAGGTGACTGCAGCTTCGCCAAAATGCCCAACTGGATATAAGAAGAAGGCTTAGTTAAAGCCCAGGCTGGTGTAGAGCCCCAAGCCTTTTTCGTTATCGGCATCGACGTAAAGCATTGAGCGCTTTAAACCTTTTTCAATCAAATAATTAATTGCGGCAACCGATACAGCGCGGCCAATGCCTTGATGGGCATGGCCTGGATCAACTCCAACAACGTATAACTCGCCAACAGGATCTTGATTTACAAGGTCTTGGTGGATTTTGGTCCAGACGAAACCGACTATTTCATCGTCTTTTATGGCTAGAAAAAAACCTTCGGGATCAAACCAATTTTCGGTCATACGGTTTTCGAGGTCTGCTAAAGCCCAATTACCTTGGTCGGGGTGGTTTGCGAAGATTTTGTTGTTAAGTGCAAGCCAGCGATCTTTATCTTTTGCAGAAATAAAAGTGCGGATTGTGTATTCGTGTTTTGCTGTGGGAAGCAGATCGTTAAGTGATCGATGGATCTTAAGAATATGGCGCATTGCGGTTATACCCGCTCGGCGATTTGGCTCTCTTTACCGCCGTTTGGAAGTGTGAAGAGATAACCAACATTGCGTACTGTGCCAATGATTGATTCAAATTCAGGACCAAGCTTGGAACGCAGGCGACGGATGTGCACATCAACGGTGCGAGTACCACCGAAGTAGTCATAACCCCAGATTTCTTGCAATAACTGTGCACGAGTAAATACGCGACCGGGATGTTGTGCCAAGTACTTGAGAAGTTCGAATTCTTTAAATGTTAAGTCAAGTGAGCGTCCCTTGATCTTTGCTGTGTAAGTACTTTCATCAATTACAACTTCACCTGTGCGAATTTCCCCAGCGTTTGGATCGGCTGCAGTTATCGCTGCAAGGTGAGTTCCGATAGAAATACGAATGCGCGCATCAACTTCAGCAGGGCCTGCGGTATCGAGAATTACATCGTCAACGCCCCAGTCGGCGCTCATCGCAGAAAGACCACCTTCTGTGGTGATTGCAATGACCGGTGCACCAACTCCGGTTGAAGTTAACAAACGAGTTAAATTTTTCGCAGCCGGTAAATCGCGACGTGCATCAACGAAGACAATATCCATTACAGGTGAATCAATTAGCACGCTTGCCTCGGCGGGCATGATTTTTACCGTGTGTTGCAGTAAAGCAAGTGATGGCAGAACTTCCGCGCTGGCGCCATTGGTGTTTGTTAGTAGCAACACCTTGGCCATGGGGCTCACCTTTCGCTCTACTTGGGTTCGTGATATCTGGTTAAGTGAGAGAGAATACTCCAGTGAAAACTTTCATTCCACTTGCCTTCGTGCTGGTCTTGGCCACTGGATATGGCCTTTGGTATCAGCGCACGCGCGGAGAGTTTCGTAAGAAGAAGACGGTAAATGGGCCAAAGTTAACCGCTGCCATTGTCGGCACAGAACTTGGGGCTCGGGCGACGATGGTGCAATTCTCATCAGCTTTCTGCACGCCATGTCGGGCCACCAAGGCGTTGCTTGAAGATATGGTCAAGACTTTGTCTGATGTTCGCTATGCCCACATTGATGCCGAATCACATCTTGAATTAGTTCGTGAGTTAAATATCTTGTCCACGCCAACCACCTTGTTCTTAAATGGCGCCGGTGTTGAAGTAGGCCGCGCAATGGGAACACCGAAGCGCGCTCAGGTGCACGCGGCGCTGGCTGCAATTCACTAACTCAAGCAGTTGCGAATATTTCGCAACTAGCGTTATCGCTTAAGCCTGCTTACTCTTTACCTATGTTCCGCATCGAAATCAGCTATTTCACAAAGCGCCGTGTGCTTGATTACGGTCGCTTAGCTGGCTCTATGTGTCGTGCTTAGTTTGCAACTCAAAAACTAATCCACGACCCATAATCGATTTAAGTAAGGAATGGAAATGTCAGTACAAATAGATGCACGTGGACCACGATGGTCTGCACTATTTACAACATTTGTATTAGCGATTGCTCTTATAACATCAAGTGTTTGGCTGATCGCCTTCCAAGCAGTTGTCTTTGCAATAGGTGCACTTCGCGGACCGCAGTTCACTCCTTATGCCTATATCTTCAAGAAGGTTATAAAGCCGCGTCTTAAGTCACAGGCGGCCTTAGAAGATGTGCGTCCTCCGCAATTTTCACAAGCAGTAGGACTAATTTTCGCACTTGTTGCGATTATTGGATCAGCAACTGGTGCCGGTGGGGTCTTCACAGTTGCAGTTGGATTTGCACTTGCGGCAGCATTTTTAAATGCGGCATTTAATTTCTGCTTGGGTTGCCAGATGTATTTACTCATCTTGCGTGCTGCCAAGTAATTTCTTTACAACCCCTTAAATAACTAACTAATAACAGGAGATAAATATGTCACGTGAAACATCACTAGTAAGCGCTGATTGGGTTACTGAAAATATCAATAACCCTAAGGTAGTAATTGTGGAGGTCGATGAAGACACCACTTTGTACGAGCAAGGTCATATTGAAAATGCAATCACATTCCATTGGCGTGAAGATCTGCAAGATGGGCTAATTCGCGACTTGATTTCGAAGGAGAAGTTCGAGGCGTTGCTTTCAAAGTCAGGCATTTCAAATGACTCAACGGTCATCTTGTACGGTGGTAATAACAACTGGTTTGCAACTTATGCGTTCTGGTATTTCAAGGTTTATGGCCACCAAGATGTGCGCTTGCTAGATGGTGGACGCAAGCGCTGGGAACTAGATGCTCGTCCATTTGTGACCGAAGTGCCAACTCGCACAGCGACTCGTTATGTTGCTAAAGATCGCGATAACTCGATTCGCGCATATCGCGATGAAGTGATCGCAGCAATTGGAACCCTAAATATCGTAGATGTTCGCTCACCTGCAGAATTCAGCGGTGAACTAGCAGCTCCTGCACATTTGCCACAAGAACAAGGTCAGATCAAAGGACATATTCCTACTGCGAGAAATATTCCATGGTCAAAGGCTGCCAATGAAGATGGCACATTTAAGACAGACACTGAACTAAAAGAGCTTTACGTCGGTGCCGGTGTTGATCTTGCAAAAGACACCATTGCGTATTGCCGTATTGGAGAACGTTCTGCGTTCTCTTGGTTTGTTCTGCACGAACTTCTTGGCGTTGCAAACGTTAAGAATTACGACGGGTCATGGACCGAATACGGTTCACTCGTTGGTGTACCAGTAGCTGTAGGCGCATAAGTTGAAAACCTGCGGTGCAACTCCCGGCGGTCCATCACTCGATGGCATTGACGTTACAACACAAACAATCATCCAAGGTGTTGTACTCAGGGACGGGGACGACGGAGTACCTAACGGAACTCCTGTCGGTAACGCACATGTTCGTTTGCTTGATCGCGACGGAGAATTCACCGCAGAGCTTCCAACTAATTTGCAAGGACAGTTTCGTTTCTTCGCCGCTCCTGGTGTTTGGACTCTTGTAGTACAAGCACCAGGTGCGCGCGTAGAACAGCAGGTCACCGCTGCGCAAGGCATTCCTGCCGATGTTCTCATTTCACTTTGAAGGTAGGCTTAACCCATGGCTGAACAACATGAACTCCGCGATAAAGGCTTACGCCTAACCCCACAACGCGAACTCGTTCTGGCTGCAGTGCGTGAACTTGGACATGCCACACCTGAAGAAGTTGCAGAAAAAGTGCGCGCGACTCATCCGGGAATCAATCTTTCAACGGTTTATCGCAACTTAGAAACTCTAGAAAACGTTGGCCTTGTTCAACACGCTCACCTCGGCCATGGTGGTGCTACTTATCATGCAGCGGAGGAGTTAACTCACCTCCACCTTGTGTGTGGAACCTGCGGATCTGTTGGCGATGCGCCGATTGATGTGGCAGCAAACTTTGTTCAAAATCTGGCAGATGATTATGGTTTCAAGACAGATGTTTCTCACTTTGCAATCTATGGGCTATGCGCTGCGTGCGTTAAGTAAATTATGACTGCAGTATTTGTTGAAGATGGCGTCGATAAAGGCGCCATTTGGCATTTCGGAGAACCAAATAAAGAGCAAAAAGCTTTGGTGGCAGGAACGGCTTGGGCTGATTTATCTCATTTAAATATTATCGCCGTATCAGGTGTTGACCGTTTGAAATGGTTGCACGATTTAACTACGCAGCACTTATCAGGTCTTGGCGCGGGACAATGGACTTCAGCGCTGATTTTAGATGCGCAAGGCCATGTCGAATATCAATTTAATTTAGTCGATGATGGTGATACCACTTGGCTGGTTCTTGATCCTGGTTATATCGATACCTTGGTTGCTTACTTACAAAAGATGAAATTTATGTTGCGCGTTGATGTGCGCGATGCCTCAAAGGAATTCGCTGTCTTGCGCGCACCGGGAGCTGCAACAGATTTAGGTGGACCGTTCGCTCTCGTTCCACGCGCTGAGTTAAAAGATATGAAAGAAACATTTGACGCAACCGCAATGCAGGTTGGTACATGGGCGCTCGATGCAATGAGAGTTGCAGATGGACGCCCGCGAATTGCCTTTGAGACAGACCATAAATCAATCCCTAATGAGCTAGGTGTTTTAAATAAATCGGTTCATATGAATAAAGGTTGTTACCGAGGTCAAGAAACGGTTGCCAAAATATTTAACCTCGGCAACCCACCGCGTCGTTTAGTTCTACTGCATTTAGATGGCAGCCAAGTTGTAATGCCCGCACCTGGCACACCGGTTATGAACGGTGAAGTAAAAGTTGGTTTTCTCGGCACAGTAGCGCGCCACTTTGAACTAGGCCCAATCGCACTTGCCGTCGTTAAACGAACAACACCGGTCGATGCGCAGTTGACGGTGGAAAACGTTGCCGCATCCCAGCAAGTGATTGTGCCCGCATAATTGGAGACGATCGGACAAGGCCTGGTTGTCCTGGTGGCGATGCTGGTCATCATGTGGACGGTGAAGAAGCTCTAAAGCCTTAGGATTAAGGCGTGGAAATCGTTAGCGCAATCCTCTTGGGAGTTATCTCTTTAATAATTGGTGTTGCGTTGTTGGTTTACGGAATTCGTGGGCGTCGCGAATCGCAAGCGCGTGATTCGCGCACATATCGAAGGGGCAGACTTTAAGTGGTCTTTACAATTCCAGAAGGTTTGCATCCTGATTTAAATCCAGTGGCGTGGATGGTTGGCACTTGGCGCGGCAAAGGTCGTGGGGACTATCCAACGATTGAAAGCTTTGAATACGCGCACGAAGTCGTCTTTAACCATGATGGGCGCCCGTTTCTAAATTATTACTCACGTTCTTGGATTATTGATAAAGATGGCGAAATTATTCGCCCCGCCGGATCCGAAGCAGGATTCTGGCGCGTGAAGCCAAATAACGTATTAGAAGTTGTTATCTCGCATAACACTGGAATCTCTGAAGGTTGGGTCGGAACATTTGATGGTCCAAAGATTCAATTAGTTTTGGATCAAGGTTATTCTGCGCCAACAGCAAAGATAGTTACAGCGGGCGTGCGTTTATACGGACTTGTCGCTGGTGAACTATTTTTTGCCTACGATATGGCTGCTGAAGGACAAGAGTTGCAAGCCCACATCTGGTCATCACTAGAACGCCAATCCGAATAATTAAAGAGAAGGATAAAATAAATGTTTAATGACGCAGTCTTAGCTGAGTACGTCCGTGATGGTGTTGTCGAGTCCGAACATCGTGGTTTCTTAGCGATGCTTAGCGCAGACGGTACAATTTTTAAATCCTTAGGTGATATAGATACCAAGGTATTTCCGCGTTCGGCCATTAAATGTGCACAAGCATCAGCCATGGTACGTAACGGTCTTGTATTGGAGCCACGCTTATTGGCGCTTGCGCAATCTAGCCACTCTGGTGGCGACATGCACATGGATGGTGCTCGCGAAATTTTGGCGTCGGTTGGTTTAGATGAAAGTGCGTTGCAATGTGCCCTGGATCGTCCAATTGGTGAAGCCGAGAAGCGTGCTTGGGGAGAAAAGCCAGCGGCTCGTATCGCAATGAATTGCAGCGGAAAACATTCGGCGATGTTGGCAACGTGCGTAAAAAACGGTTGGTCAATCGAGAGTTATTTAGAACATTCACATCCGCTGCAATTGGCGATTAAAGCAGAGTTAGAGAACTTAGCGGGAGAAACCATCACCTTAACTTCTACCGATGGTTGTGGCGCGCCACTCTTTTTGCTTTCGGTAATTGGTCTAGCTCGAGTAGTCCACGCAGCAACTATTTCAAGCGATCCAGTTCATCAGAGCGTTATCAACGCTGCTCGTACATTCCCAGAAATGGTTGGTGGAAATGGCCGACATAACACTGAGATGATGCAGCAAGTGCCTGGATTATTTATGAAGGATGGTGCTGAAGCAGTAAATGTCACTTCTCTTGCGGATGGTCGTGCAATTGCAATTAAAGTTAGCGATGGTTCACAACGAGCATTTCGCACAATAGTTCATGCTTGTTTAAAGGAATTTGGTATCGATACATCGTTTACGCCTGAAAAAGTAATGGGCGGCCCGCGTGTAATTGGCACCATTCGCGCAACCATTTAGCCGACTCAATTGAATAGGCGTACCCTAAGGGTATGAAACCGCGCGTGGCCATGCTCATGGTGCATTCCTGTCCCCTGGAACAAGCGGGTATTGGCGATGCTGGTGGCATGAATATTTACGTAGCTGAAAGTGCGGCACGTATGGCAGCGCAAGGTGTGGAAGTTGATATTTTTACTCGTCGCGATCATTTAGATCTGCCGGCAGTTGTAGAACTTTCACCTGGTGTAAACGTGCATCACTTGGATGCGGGCCATGATCTGCATTGGACCAAGGAACAAGTCCCCGCGCACTTTAACGAATTGACTGCTGAATTTAAGAAGGCACTTTCTACCGATCAAAGTTATGACCTAATCCATTCGCATTATTGGCTATCTGGAAAAGTCGCGATGCCAGTAGCGAATGAGTTAAAACTGCCTTTAGTACACACCATGCACACAATGGCGCGCGTGAAGAATTTAAATCTGGCCGAAGGTGAAAGACCAGAACCAATGATTCGCGTGCAGGGTGAAACCCAGATCGTCGCCGCGGCAAGTGCTCTAACTGCAAATACGGATGCAGAAGCAGCCAGCTTGGTTTCGTTATACGACGCCTGCCCAGATACGGTGCATTTGGTTACTCCAGGCGTTGATCTCTATAACTTCACACCTGGTGCGGGACGAACGGCCGCCCGTAAAGTAATTGGCATCGAAGCTGATACCCATGTAATTACCTTTGTGGGACGTATTCAGCCGCATAAAGGGCCAGAGTTATTGATTCGTGCAACTGCCGAAATGGTTTCACATTCACCACATTTGCGACCAAAGTTGCGAGTTTTCATTATTGGTGGTGCATCTGGAATAAATGGCAGTGAAGTCGAAAGGTTAAAAGAGTTAGTTAATTGGCTCAATATTGATGATGTAATTTCATTCTTGCCGCCAGTACCACGAACTGAATTACCTAACTGGTATCGCGCCGCGGATTTAGTTTGCGTTCCTAGCTACTCTGAGAGTTTTGGTTTAGTAGCACTTGAAGCACAAGCTTGCGGAACACCGGTTGTCGCAACTGCAGTTGGTGGCCTTCGCACCGCAGTTGCTGACGGCATTTCTGGCGTGTTGGTCGATGGCCACGATCCACGTGCTTGGTCATCTGTTTTAGCGCGCTTATTGCAAGAACCACAACGTCGCGTACTGCTTTCTATGGGAGCAATCGAACATGCATCGCACTTCGGTTGGGATGCCACCGCCCGCGGAACGTTAGATATTTATGATCAAGTGATTACTGATGCGGCGCGCATCAACAAATCGATCGGTTAATTAGATGGCGGCCTTAAACCCCCATGAAGTAATTGCAGAATTTTTAGAATCTCACGATCTGGAATATGAAGAAAAAGACGGCAAGACTTTTCTAATTACTTTGCCAGGTGAGAAAAAACTGCAGACTCATTGCGCACTAATCATTGGCGACCATTCACTGAGTATTAACGCATTTGTAATTCGCAAACCTGATGAAAACGTCGGCGCAGTTCATGCCTGGTGTATGGCCAAGAACGCTGGCATGTATGGGATCGCCTTTGCTACCAACGAACTCGGCGATATTTTCTTAGTTGGACGCTTGCCACTTGCAGCGGTGACAGATCGCGAGATAGATCGACTAGTCGGTGCGGTGTTGCAGTATTCAGATTCGTCATTTAATCCACTATTGGAATTAGGCTTTGCCAATTCAATTCGTCGCGAATGGGCTTGGCGAGTAAACCGTGGTGAATCCTTGGCAAATCTGGATGCATTTAAGCATTTGATTTAAATATTTGCTCCATACATGGCAAGATAGGTGCTATGTCCAACCATGAATTGATCTTGTTGCGCCACGGCGAATCCGAATGGAATGCCAAGAATCTATTTACTGGTTGGGTAGACGTTCGTTTATCGCAAGCAGGTGAAGCCGAAGCTGCCCGCAGTGGAAAGTTATTGGCCGAACGCAATCTTTTGCCAGATGTGGTTCACACATCACTCTTACGTCGCGCAATTCATACATCGCAGTTAGCCCTTGATGCATGCGACCGACACTGGATTCCGGTTCATCGCTCATGGCGCTTAAACGAACGTCACTACGGAGCTTTGCAAGGTAAAGATAAAAAGGAAACTTTGGCCAAATACGGTGAAGAACAATTCAAATTATGGCGTCGTTCTTACGATGTTCCGCCTCCACCAATTGATTCGGCTGACCCATATAGCCAAGCTAATGATGCGCGCTACGCTGATTTAGGCGCGGATCTGCCAGCAACTGAATGCCTGAAAGATGTTGTCGCTCGCATGATCCCTTATTGGCAAGAATCAATCATCCCTGATCTAAAAGCGGGCAAGCGAGTATTAGTAACTGCTCACGGTAATTCTCTGCGTGCCTTAGTAATGCACTTAGATGGAATTTCAGAGGCAGATATTGCAGAACTAAATATTCCTACTGGAATTCCACTGCTCTATAACTTGGACTCAAACTTTGCGCCGATTAAAAAAGGCGGAGAGTACTTAGATCCAGAGACTGCGAAGGCTGCTATCCAAGCGGTTGCGAATCAGGGGAAGCGCTAACCTCAACCGGGGCTGGCGTTCCAGAAGTAATATTTTTGTAGTCATCGCGCTTGTCGCGAATGATTACTTCAGCAGTGACTAAGCCAGCACGAGCAAAACCAATTGAGAGTTTTACGTGGCGACCAGCAACCGGGGTTACACCGAAGAAAACCGCCTTGGCGTTAGCGCTATCGCCCTCAAAACGAATTGGTGCATTCTGCTTTAACAATCTCTCACCAGTAAGAGTTGCTTGGTTTCCACCAACGGCAATACCCAACAACTGATCTGCCTCGGCGCCTTGATTAACAATGGTTCCAACAAGTACAGCATCGCCAGTTTCAGTTGCAACTAGCAGCAGATTAAGAATCTTTATTTTGCTGCCATTTTCAGTAATGGTTACTTCAACACCATCGGTGACTTGCTTGATATTTCTTGTTGCCGCATCTTGTCCGGCACCACAAGCGGTCAATGAAGTTGCAAGTACAAGTGCTGAAATTAATGTGATGGTGCGACGCATAGGGGCTATTCTCTCATGCGTTTTCAGTGGTAATTACATTTATGATGAACAGCAGATGGCGCCTATATTGCCTAAAGCCCTTATTTAACTGGGTTTTCTTGCCGGTAAATCGCTGGTAGAATAGACCCTCTAGCGAAGGGCAACACATGACATTTAAGGTCGGCGAAACCGTTGTTTATCCTCATCACGGTGCAGCTCTAATTGAAGCGATTGAAACTCGAATCATTAAGGGCGAAGAACGTACCTACCTAGTCTTAAAAATTGCCCAAGGTGATCTCACAGTTCGCGTTCCGGCCGACAATGTAGACCTCGTTGGAGTTCGAGATGTAGTGGATAGCGCTGGACTTGATCGCGTATTTAGCGTTCTTCGTCAGCCTTACACAGAAGAACCAACTAACTGGTCACGTCGCTACAAGGCCAATCTAGAAAAACTTGCCTCAGGTGATGTCATCAAGGTCTCAGAAGTTGTGCGAGACCTATACCGCCGCGATTTAGATCGTGGTCTTTCTGCTGGTGAAAAGCGCATGCTCGCCAAGGCGAAGCAGATCCTGATCTCTGAGCTGGCTCTTGCCGAGCGCACAGATGAAGAAAAGGCTGCAATTCTCCTTGACGAGGTTCTCGCTTCTTAAGTAACAAAGCAAACCAATGATCGCTGCAATCATCGCTGCTGCAGGCAGTGGCGAAAGATTTGGCGCATCCATCCCTAAAGCTTTAATCCAACTAGGTGATCGCACTCTTATCGAACATGCTGTTTCGGCGATTTCATCTGTGGCAGATCAAATAATTGTTACAGCTCCCGCCGGATATGAAAAAGAGATTCAAAAACTGGTTGGCGATGGCATAACTGTTGTAACAGGTGGTGCCACTCGTTCGGAAAGCGTGCGCATCGGTTTATCAAAAGTCTTATGTGAAGCCGAATATGTTTTAATCCATGATGCCGCCCGTGCGCTAGCTTCTCCTGCTCTGGTGCAAAGTGTGGTCGCTGCTTTAAAGAGTGGCGATGTTGCAGTTATTCCAGGGCTGGCGCAGACCGACACTGTAAAAGTTATTGATGCAGATGGATTTGTAACTGCCACACCAGATCGCACTTCGATGCGTCGCGTGCAGACTCCCCAAGGATTCACTTACGCAGTTATTAATCAGGCGCATGCGGCCGGTGGTGAAGCAACTGATGATGCAGCCCTGGTTGAATCACTCGGTAAGAAAGTTCGCGTTATTGACGGTGAAGAACGTGCACTAAAAATTACGACGCCGGCAGATCTAGCAACGGCCTTGCAATTCTTAGGTCACTCAAATTCATTTAAATCAGGTGTTGGTGTAGATGCCCATCACTTTGAGGCAGGACGCCCACTTTGGTTGGCTGGTTTGTTGTGGCCAGATCAAGATGGCGTTGAAGGACATTCCGATGGTGATGTCGCAGCACATGCAATTTGTGATGCTTTATTTGCAGCAAGCGGGCTCGGTGATCTCGGCAGTAATTTTGGAACGAATAAGCCAGAATATAAAGGCGCATCAGGTACAACGTTGTTAAATCAAACACTGACACTGGTTGAAAAAGCTGGATACAGAATTTCACATGTGTCAGTACAAATAATTGGCAATCGCCCCAAGATTGGTGCACGTCGTACCGAAGCGATCGGTGTGCTTTCCGAGGCGTTAAATGGCGCCGAAGTTGCGCTACTTGCAACAACCACCGATGGCATGGGGCTAACCGGTGAAGGCAAGGGCATTGCCGCCATTGCATCAGCGCTGATTTATTCTAAATAACCTTCGCAAGATAGACTTAGCCAATGAGTTCGCTATCTTTATATGACACGCTAACGCGAACTACATCCCCATTTGTGCCGCTAAAAGCTGGTGAAGTTGGCATTTATTTGTGTGGTGCAACTGTGCAGGCACCGCCGCATATCGGACATGTGCGCTCTGGCGTTAACTTCGACATATTGCGCCGTTGGCTTACCAAATCTGGCTATAACGTAACCTTTATTCGTAACGTCACAGATATTGATGACAAGATTTTGCATAAGGCCGTTCATGAAAAGGCGCCCTGGTGGGCAGTTGCCATGAAATACGAGCGCGCATTTTCTGATGCCTATGCCGCGCTAAATGTGCAGCCACCAACGTATGAACCACGCGCAACGGGCCACATCACCCAGATGATTGATTTAATGACTTTGTTAATCGAACGTGGTGTTGCGTATGCGCCAGGCAATGGCGATGTTTATCTAGAAGTTCGCAAGTTGCAATCTTATTTAACGCTATCTCGTCAAAAAGTAGATGACTTACTGCCGGCGGCCGACGCTGATGAAAAATTTAAAAAAGATCCACGCGACTTTGCACTTTGGAAAGCAGCAAAACCTGGCGACCCATCTTGGCCAACTCCTTGGGGCCCCGGACGTCCGGGTTGGCATTTGGAATGTTCTGCGATGGCGCACGCTTATTTAGGTGAAGCCTTTGATATTCACGGCGGCGGACTTGATCTGATTTTCCCGCACCACGAAAACGAGATCGCCCAATCTGAAGCTGCCGGCTACGCATTTTCAAAGCGCTGGATGCACAACGCATGGGTAACGACATCCGGCGAAAAGATGAGTAAATCACTTGGCAACTCATTGCAAGTAGTTGAACTTCTAAAATCTGTGCGCGGAATCGAATTGCGTTGGTATCTGGGCAGCGCGCATTACCGTTCTATGGTCGAGTTTTCGCATGATGCGCTAGCCGAATCCGCAACTGCGTTTCGTCGCATTGAAGGTTTCCTAACGCGTGCTACTGAAATACTTGGCGCTGTGCCAACTCCAGTTATTTCACAAGGTTTTACCGATGCTATGAACGATGATTTAGCGGTACCAACTGCTTTAGCGGGTATTTCTGAGGCGTTGCGCCTAGGCAATAGCGCAATTACTTCAGGAGATAAGACAGTCATTAAAGCTAGCGCGGCTGAAATTCGCGGCGCACTAGAAATTCTTGGCTGCGATCCTTTTGATCCTACTTTTGCATCTAGCGGTGGAGAAGATTTAACGAGTGCGCTAGATGGAGTAATTCAATTAGCGTTGGCACAACGCACCGCAGCGCGCGATCGCAAAGACTTTGCAGCATCTGATCAAATTCGTGATGGATTGGCTGCACTCGGAATTATTATTGAAGACACAGCACAAGGGCCACGTTGGTCTATCTCACAGATAAGCGAGAAGTAAATGGCCGGCACTGCAAAACCTCGTGGCGCAGCTCGTTCAAGTTCGAAAAAGGGACCAACTGGTGGAACCGGTGGAAAAAATAAACGTCGCTTAGAAGGCAAAGGTCCAACACCTAAGGCCGAAGACCGTCCGTATCACGCAGCTGCAAAGCGTAAGAAGGCTGCCGAAAAGAAAGTTTCACCTCGTACTCGCACTGGGCGCAGTGAAAAGCCAAAGGGTGAAATTGTTTCTGGTCGTAACGCAGTTCTAGAAGCACTTCGGGCCAGCGTTCCAGCAACTGAATTAATTGTTGCGCGCAGCATCGATGTCGATGATCGCGTTGCCGAAGCGTTGCAACTTGCCCTGCACCATCAACTTCCGATTCGCGAAGTCCATCGCGCTGAGTTAGAAGGAATAAATGCGAATAGCCAAGGAATCATCTTGGCGATTAAGCCTTATCAATACTCTTCTTTCCAAGAAATTGCAGAACGTGCCAACCATCCGATTTTGATCGTGGCACTTGATGGCGTTACAGATCCACGTAACTTAGGTGCAATCGTGCGAAGCGCCGCCGCATTTGGTGCAGCAGGAGTTGTTATGACCGAACGTCGCGCCGCTGCAATGACCGCGTCTGCTTGGAAATCATCTTCTGGTGCAGCAGCACGTTTACCCGTTGCACAAGTAACAAATATGGCACGTACGATCGAAGATGCTAAGAAATTAGGCTGTTTTGTTATCGGTTTAGATGGCGAATCAGATCAAACCTTGAGCGGTTTGAAAGTTGCTAAAGAGAATGTCATGGTCGTTGTTGGATCTGAAGGCAAGGGACTTTCTCGCTTGGTTCGTGAAAAGTGCGACCTAGTTGTATCGATTCCAATGCGTGCAACCACTGAATCACTAAATGCCAGTGTGGCAACATCAATCGCTTTGTTCTGGGTGGATGAGCAGCGCCGTAAATAGTTAGAAAGATAAAGGGAAATGAAGTACAAACGTTTAATCGTCTGCGGAGATTCATACTCTGAGGGCATGTCCGATGAGATTATCAATGGGCAATATCGCGGTTGGGCAGATCGCATTGCAGATGTGATGGCCCGTGCTGATTCTGATTTCACTTATGTAAATTTGTCAGTTCGCGGAAAATTACTAAAGCAGGTCATTGATGACCAATTGCCAGTTGCAATTGGCTATGTGACTGGTCCAGATACTTTGTTATCTTTTCATGCTGGGGCAAATGATGCGCTCCGCCCAAATTACAAACCTGAAGTCGCGCAAGCACTTTACGCCGAAGCAGTACGCCGCGCAGCAGCAACAGGTGCAACTCTGATGTTATTTACAGTTCTAGAACGCACCGGAAACACAGGACGTGGTTCTGATGTTTGGGCAGCGCGCTTTGGTGAGTTTAATAAAATTGTTCGTGAAGTTGGCGCTGAAGTAGGAGCAATAATTGTTGATGCCAACAATGAAACTTTCTTTAGTGATAATCGTTTTCTTGCATTTGACCGCCTACATTTAAATGCCGAAGGACACAATCGTGTTGCCCAAGCGCTATTAGAAAAATTGGGTTACCAATTCGATTCTGCGTGGCGAATACCGCTTCCGCCAGCGCCAGCATCGTCTTGGTTATCGAGACGGATTTCATCTACAATCTGGTTCTTCACATTTGCACTACCTTGGATTTGGCGCAGATTGCGCGGTAAATCATCGGGTGATGGCAGAACTGCTAAATATCCAACGCCTATCCGCTGGCCCGTTTAGCCGCTGTCCATAGACCGGCTACTAGAAGTTCACTTTAAAGAGAGATGATTAGATCATGCCTGATGCAGTACACCTGATTGATCGAGAGATCAGTTGGCTTTCATTTAATGAGCGTGTCCTCGAGCTTGCTGAGGATGAATCTATTCCGCTGCTTGAGCGCGTTCGCTTCTTAACAATCTTTGCGTCAAATTTAGATGAATTTTATATGGTGCGCGTGGCATCAATTCTAGGAAAAATTGAGACGAATCCAAATTTAGTTAATTCGGCCGGCTACACACCCGCCGAACTTCTATCTGCAATTTCTGCTCGGGTGGGTGACTTAACTCGCCGGCATGCCAATTTGTTCAAGAATAAAATTGCTGCAGAGTTAGAGGCAAATAAGATTGAAGTAATCCGCTGGGATGATCTATCTGATGAAGAACGCAGTTATGTTTCGCGAATTTTCAGTGATCGAATTTTTCCAGTATTAACACCACTAGCTGTAGACCCATCTCATCCCTTCCCTTATATCTCTGGACTCTCACTTAACTTGGCGGTAATTGTTAAGAACCCAAAGACTTCCGAAGAATATTTTGCCAGAGTTAAAGTGCCACCAATACTCTCACGCTTTATCTCAGTTAGCCCTGCTCCACAGAGCACTCGCTTTTTACCGCTAGAGGATTTGATTTCTATCCACTTGCAAGAACTTTTCCCAGGAATGTTAATTGAAGACCATTACACATTCCGTATTACCCGCAATCAAGATATCGACCTTGATGAAGAAGATTCAGAGGATCTTTTGACATCGCTTGAACAAGAGTTGGCGCGACGTCGTTTTGGTCCACCGGTTCGTTTGGAAATTGAATCTGGGGTTGGCGAGAAGTTGCGCAATAAATTATGTGAACAACTAGATATCAATCCTGCAAATGTGTTTTCACTACCAGCACCGCTAAACCTTGTGGATTTATCGAAAATTGCAGATTTAGACCTACCTAAATTAAAGTACCCACCTTTTAGATCGCGGACAGTTGCAGCACTGCGCGAAGTAGATTCTGAAGAGCCAGATCTATTCTTCGCGGCGATTCGCCAAGGCGAGATTCTGCTTCACCACCCTTATGAATCATTTACCTCATCAGTTGTGCAGTTTTTACAGCATGCCGCGGAAGATCCAGCAGTGTTGGCGATTAAACAGACTTTGTACCGCACCTCAGGTGACTCACAAATTATCGAAGCGCTAATTGAAGCGGCCGAAGCCGGCAAGCAAGTGCTTGCAGTAATCGAACTTCGCGCCCGCTTTGATGAGCAAGCAAATGTGCGTTGGGCTCGCAAACTTGAAGCTGCTGGTGTGCACGTTGTTTACGGTTTGATGGGGCTAAAGACGCATGCCAAGTTATCTCTTGTAGTGCGCGATGAAGCACAAGGGCTGCGCCTTTACTGCCATATGGGAACCGGAAATTACAATCCAAAGACTGCACGATTCTATGAAGATTTAGGAATTCTTAGCGCAGACCCTGTGCTGACCGAAGATCTCACTAAGTTATTTAATCAATTATCAGGATTTGCACCGCATTCAACTTATTCACGCCTTCTTGTTGCACCACGCACTCTGCGCAGTGGATTGCTAGAAAAGATTGCCAATGAAACGGAAATGGCTAAAGCTGGCCGACCATCAGGCATCCAAATGAAACTTAACTCTCTGCTTGATGAAGAATTCGTTGAAGCTCTTTACACCGCTTCGCAATCTGGCGTTAAAGTTGATCTCGTTATTCGCGGTATTTCATCAATTAAACCTGGCATTCCTGGACTCTCAGAAAATGTCAGAGTTCGCTCACTGTTGGGTCGCTTCCTTGAGCACTCGCGTATCTATCACTTTGTTAATGGTGGAGATGATGAATTCTGGATCGGCAGTGCAGATTTAATGCATCGCAACCTTGATCGTCGCGTTGAAAGCTTGGTTCGCATTGAGCGTCCCACACATAAAGCATCGCTACAAGAGGTCTTTGATTTATCGCTGAGTGAAGAGACTGCAAGTTGGCACCAAGATCAAGACTCTTGGAAGAACGTAACTAAGAATTCAAAAGGTGAACCTCTGCAAGATCTGCAGAGCGTTTATATAAAGCGCTATAAGAAAGCCCACTAATGACAAAAGAGTTAGAGGTACCTTTAATTCAGGCTGCCGGCGCAGTCTTATGGCGCAAATCAGATAAATTAAAATTAGAAATTGCCATTATCCATCGCCCTCGATATGACGATTGGTCTCTACCAAAAGGCAAAGTTGAATCTGGTGAATCACATATTTCTGCCGGCTACCGTGAAATTCAAGAAGAGACAGGATACGAATCAACATTCGGTCCTGAAATTGGAACAGTTGTCTACAAACTGGAAGGTGCTCCAAAGGAAGTTAGATATTGGGCCGCGGCCGCAACAGTTAAAACTGGAACTCCAAATCCACAGGAAGTAGATGAAGTTCTTTGGCTTGAACCAATGAAAGCAAAAGAGAAGTTAACTAATAAAGATGACCGCGCAATTGTTGACTTCTTTCTAGAATTTGGTGCGGATACTTTCCCTATAATTTTGCTCCGCCACGCCAAAGCTTTGAAGCGCACTGACTGGGACGGCGATGACGGGGATCGTCCCTTAGAACATCGCGGCCAGTTGCAAGCCAAGCGATTGCTGCCAATTTATCTACCGTATGGAATATCTGAAGTTCATACATCAGATTCCTTACGTTGCATTGAGACAATTGATCTGATGGCTCGCTTAATAGAGAAGACACCAATTTTTTCAGCAGATTTATCCGAATATGGTTATGCCAAAGATAGAGAAGCCCCACTTGATTATGTTCAAGATTTGATGAATCGTGGCGCTGCGGCAATCGTCTGCAGCCACAATCCGATTATTCCAAAGTTGGTCAAGAAGCTGGTTGGCAAGAAATACTTTAAATCAATGGACCGCGAGTTAGAACCAGCCCAAGCCATTGTTCTGCACTGCCGCGCAGGTGAAGTTATAGCCTGCGATTGGATCGACGAACCAATTATTTAGTCTGCGTTAATTTGGTTTAACGTTCCATCCAGTCTAGCCAGCGTAAAACAATGCCTTCGCGCAGTGCCCAGGGGCAGATCTCTAACTCATTTATCTGCAATTTTTCCATTGCTGTACGCGCAACAATTGCTCCGGCAACGATTTGACGAGCGCGGCTCTGTGAAACTCCGGGCAGTTCCGCGCGTTCATTGTTCGACATTGCTTGCAACTTCGGGATCATTTTATTTAAAGAATTGATCTTGAGATATTTGGCATTGTCACCAAACCAATGTTCGCCAAGTCTGGCCAAAGTTCTAAAAGTTTTGCTAGTTGCAACAAAGTGATCGGCAACGTGATCCATGATGTCATGGGGAACAGATTCCTGAACTTGTTCAGCAACATAACTTTCTAGCGTCTTAATCTCTTTGGAGGTATGTGGATCAGAACCCAAATATTCGCGGGTTAAGCGCGATGCCCCAAGTGGCAGTGAAACTGTGGCTTCAGCGCTTTCATCATCGCCGACAGCAATTTCCAGTGAACCCCCACCAATATCTAAAACTAGTAAGCGCCCACTTGACCAACCCAGCCAACGGCGAACCGCCAGGAAAGTCATGCGCGCTTCATCATCTCCTGACAAAACCTGCAGATCAATTTCAAATTTTTGATTTATCTGATCCAGGATCTCCTTACCGTTTTTGGCATCGCGAATTGCAGAAGTGGCGAAAGCTAAAATTTCTTCAGTTTGAAATTCATGTGCATGCGAAATCGCGTCCGCAATCGCAGTTTCCAAAAGATCTACGCCTTCAGAAGTTATATTGCCCTCATTATTTAAGTATTCGTGAAGGCGAAGTTCAACTTTTTGACTGCTGGCCGGGCTTGGACGCGCACCGGGGTGGGCATCAACTACTTGGAGGTGGACGGTGTTTGATCCCACATCTAAAACGCCCAATCGCATGCGCCTAAACCTACCTGTTTGCGGCGATTGCGCTGTTGATTTTTACATTACGCCGTTAACTGCCATAATTGCGAACTGTTGCTCACAAGGCAATTGGCCTCTCTAGCTCAGTGGTAGAGCAGCGCACTTGTAATGCGCAGGTCGTCAGTTCAATCCTGACGGGGGGCTCCAGATTTTCCCGATGACGAAAGGGGCAACGATGAAGGATTATTCGTTTCCTCATGAGCAATTCGATGAATTACTTGGCGCAAATGCCGAATATATAAAGTCATTTAAGTATTCCGAATTATCAGGCAGCGCCGCCAAAGGCTTGGCAATCGTTACCTGTATGGATTCTCGGATCAATCCACTTTCAGTTGTTGGAATGCGATCTGGGGATGCCAAGATTTTGCGTAACGCTGGTGCGCGCGTAACTGAGGACGTTATTCGTACCTTGGTCCTAGCAACTTACTTATTAAATGTAGATCGCATCTTGGTGATGCCACATACCGATTGCGCCATGGCGCGCGGTGATGAAGCAGATATCCATAAGCTAATCGATGAGAAATTTGGCGTTGATACCCGCTCACTTGAATTTCGCACAACCCGCGATCAAAAAGCGGCGCTTGCCGTTGACGTTAATCGCATTCGCGCGTACCCGCTGCTGCGTCGAGGCGTAACCGTGGCTGGAGCGATTTACGATGTAAAGACCGGAGCTATTCAGCCGGTTGATTGCTAACTCGCCGAATCGGCATCTTTGTAATCGGGTAATTTAGATCCGTTAAGAATTGATGAACCAGAGCGCTAAATAAAGCTGGTTTTTCCTTCGGTGCAATGTGAGAAGTACCAGGCATTATCGCTAACTGGCTCAACTCAATTGCGCGGTACATGGAAAGTGTGTGTTCGTGCGAAATCACATCATCATCGCCGGCAATAATTAAAGTTGGACATTGAATTTTAGCTAAATCGCTCACTGGAATATCTGGCTCACTTTCCCAGATGTGTAACATCTTCTTTATCTTTTCAACAAGTGTGTGCGGTGCATCTGGTGAAGTTATAGCGTATTCAGCCTTATCTTCATCACTCGGCTCTGCAAAAGGCATTTCAATCACGGTTGCAGAATGGTGATAGTTGGCCCCAATTAAAGCTAGTGATTTAACAAGTTCAGGCCGAGCGATCGCAATAGACATCGCGATTATGCCGCCATCTGACCAACCAATTAAATGAGCAGGTTCCTTCACTACATCTTCTAAGTAGGCAATCGCTTCACGAATTTGATACTTGAAATGAAAAGATTCGGATTGATCTGCAGTAAATCCGTGGCCGCTGCGATCGTAGGCAAATAAATGAAAATCGGGTTCAAGATCTGGCGTTAAAACATAATCCCAATGCGATGTCTGACTTAAGCCGCCGTGTAAAAGTACAACTGCCTCACCATTGTTTTCCCATTCGTAGGAATAGACCTGATGCCCGCGCAGATCAATGTAATCAGGCATTTACTTACTGGCTATCCATAATGTGGCGATTGCCGCGGTCGAAAGTTAAATAGTTCCAGCTCCAATCGGCGATCGTGCCAATCTTGTTGCGTCCACCGAGTAAATAGAACAAATGCAGCCACAACCAGGCAAACCACGCCAGGGCACCCGTGATTTGGATTCCCTTAAATTGCACAACGGCCTTGTGGCGGCCGATAGTTGCCATAGAACCCTTATCTAGATATTTGAAATCTTGTAACATCTGACCACGATTGGCGCGCATAATTTGTTTTGCAACCCAGCGTGCTTGTTGCATTGCAACTGGTGCAACCATCGGCAAGAAACGCCCCGCTTTATCTTTGGCACCTGAAATATCACCGATCGCCCAGATGTGTGGGTAATTGTTCACTCTCAAGTTTTGTTCAACGCTGATGCGAGTTCCTTCAAGTGGCAAGTTAAGAAGGGCACCTGTTGGTTCACCTTTAACGCCTGCTGCCCAGATTGTTACCTCTGATGGTATGGCAGTCTGACCTTCAACTAATATTTGACGCGGCTTAACTTCTTGCACTGCCGTGTTTAACAAAACTTTAACGCCCAGCTTTTCTAAATCTTTCTTGGCCCGAGCCGAAAGTCTTTCGCTAAACATCGGCAAAATACGTGGACCAGCTTCGATTAGATAAATATCAATGTGCTTAGCAGCGTTTGCTTCATCATTCTTAAGTGGACCGCGCTTAAGTTCGGCTAGTGCGCCAGCCATTTCTACGCCAGTTGGACCACCACCAACAACTGTTAGAGATAAACGAGTCTGATCTTCAAAGCGGCACAAGTCTTCAAAACGGCGCATGACTTCGGCGCGAATACCGATAGCTTCATGCACGCTCTTCATGCCGAGCGCATGTTCTGTGACGCCTTTGACGCCAAAGTCTGCAGTTGCAGAACCGAGAGCCACGACTAAATGGTCAAATTCCAGAGTTTCTGAAGAGTCGAGTTTTACAGATTTATTTTTGTGGTCTACCGATATTGGTGAACCCATTCGGAACTTAACTCCACTTTTGCGCAACGCTCCACGTACCGGGTGGGCAACATGATCTGCCGCAAGTCCAGCCGTTGCCACCTGATATAAAAGAGGCAAGAAAGTTTGGAAATTGTGGCGATCAACGACTGTGACATCGGCATCTTTGGCCAGCGCTTTAGCGGCGGTTAGCCCGCCAAAGCCAGCGCCAAGTATTACGACGCGAGGTCGTGTGGAAGATGCCATGTACGCAGTCTAGGCTCTGAACTATGAACTCGCAGCGCTTAATCTTGGTAACCGGAGCATCTGGCTATGTCGGCGGTCGTTTAGTACGTGATCTTGTTGAAGATAAATGCTCGGTCCGAATTTTGGTCCGCGATGCGCAAAAAGTCTCAGAGCAGCCGTGGGCAAGCCAAGTAGAAATTGTGGAAGGCAATGCAAATAACCCATCAGATTTGCGACGCGCACTAAACGCAGTTCACACCGCTTTCTATCTATTACATTCGATTAACGCTGGCAAGAATTTTGATGAAGTCGAATCAGCGATGGCGAAAAATTTTGCAGAATCTGCGCAAGCCGAAAGTGTTTCACAGATTGTTTATTTAGGCGGAATTGCTAACGATCAGAACCGCAGCCAACATCTTGCTTCACGGATGAACACAGGCGCCTTGCTAGCTTCTGGCAAAGTTCCAGTACTTGAACTACGTGCTGGAATTATTATCGGTTCAGGATCAGCATCCTTTGAAATGTTGCGCCACCTCACGCATCGCTTGCCAATCATGACGACTCCTAAATGGGTTTCGAACTTAACGCAACCAATTTCAATCCGAGATGCGCTGTATTACCTGCGCAAGTGTGCAACTTTGCAAAATCCTGTTTCTAAGATCTGTGATATCGGTGGCAAGGAAGTGCTTTCTTACGCTGACATGATGCAGAAATTTGCCAAGTTATCTGGCCTTCGCAAGCGCTGGATTATTCAAGTTCCCGTTCTAACGCCGAAACTTTCCAGTCTCTGGATCGGATTTGTTACACCGGTTCCAACTTCACTGGCTCGTCCACTAGTTGAATCTCTAATTAGTGAAGTTGTCGCAGATCCGAAGAAGAGTATTGATTCAATAATTGCGCCACCACCTGAAGGGTTTATCGATGTAGAAGGCGCGATTAAATTGGCGCTTTCGCGGATCGCGGACAGAGAAGTAATTTCGCGTTGGTCTGATGCGGCATACCCAACTGCGCCATGGCAGAAAGCGCAGAGTGATCCTGATTGGGCCGGTGAAATGGTTCTGCGCGATCGTCGCGAAAGCACAACTGATGCGACTGCAACATCTCTTTGGCAAGCGGTGGAATCAATTGGTGGCGATAACGGTTGGTATGGCGCTGATTTGCTCTGGTTCTTACGCGGTTTAATCGACCGATTCTTTGGTGGAGTAGGACTTCGCCGCGGGCGTCGCGATCCAATTAATTTGCGTGTGGGCGATAGTTTAGATTTTTGGCGAGTAGATGAGATTGAACGCGGAGTTCGCTTAAAGCTATATGCCGAAATGATTTTGCCAGGTAAAGCGTGGTTGGAATTTACAATCATTGAAGATCAGGGCAAACGTATAGTTCGCCAAGAGGCAAGTTTCTCACCACGCGGCTTAGGTGGTCAGTTGTATTGGTATGCAGTTCTGCCCTTTCACTTCTTCGTTTTTCCTACCATGCTACGAAATTTGATTCGAAAGGCTAATCGCACCGATTATGCCAATTCACGAGTTTAGCCCTGAAGTACAAGCGCTAGCCGATGAAATTTTGGCTTACAGTTTGCAGCGCCTAAAAGATGATCCTCCACTAGATGGCCCGCGTACAGCCGAAGATTTATTTAGCGAAGTTGGAAATACAATTACCGCTAAGGGTTTGGGCGGTCATGAAGCTTTAGAAGTATTTACAAATGTATTAGCGAAGGCATGTATTTCAACAGATCACCCGCGTAACTTGGCATTTATTCCATCTGCTCCAACTGAATATTCCAATCTCTTTGACTTAGTTGTTGGTGCAAGTTCACTCTATGGCGGATCTTGGCAAGAAGGTGCCGGTGCAGTATTTGCTGAAAACCAAGCACTTCGTTGGATCTCAGATTTAGCAGGATTGCCTGCAACCGCCGGTGGTGTTTTTGTGCAAGGTGGCACGATCGGAAATCTTTCCGCTTTAGTTGCAGCGCGAGCACATGCCAGAAGTAAATTTCCAAATACTTCGCGATGGGCAATTGCCTGCAGTGCCGAAGCACATTCATCTATTGATCGCGCTGCCAACATCATGGATGTAGAACTGCTTACTATTGAACCTGGAGCCGATCGCAAATTACACGGTGATGCCGTGGGTGCAGCAATCGATAAATTGCACGCCACATCGCAAACTCGGGTATTTGCAGTAGTAGCAACGGGTGGAACGACTAATTTGGGAATTGTTGATGACTTAACTTCAGTTGGTGCCGCAACGCACGAGAGAGATATCTGGTTTCACGTTGATGGCGCTTACGGCCTTGCGGCGCTGTGTGCTCCGTCAGTCCGCGCGATATTTAACGGCGTTGAAACTGCGGATTCCTTAATTGTTGATCCGCATAAATGGTTATTTGCCCCCTTTGATGCGTGCGCACTTATCTATCGCAATCCCAAAATCGCCAAAGAGACACATACCCAGCACGCTTCTTACCTAGAAACACTTCACGATGACTCTTGGTCACCATCAGATTATGCAATTCACTTAACACGTCGCGTTCGCGGATTACCTTTCTGGTTTTCACTTGCTGCACACGGAACAGATGCCTATACCGAAGCGATGGAGAAAACACTTGATGTGGCAAAGGCTGCTGCAGATTTAGTTAGAGCACATCCAAATTTAGAACTGTTGATGGACCCAGAACTTTCCATCGTTGCATTTACTCGCAAAGGTTGGCTAGCTGCTGATTATCAAAAGTGGAGTGATAAATTATTGGCAGATCAGATCGGATTTATTCCACCTTCATCAGATAAAGGTCAATCCATCCTGCGTTTTGCGATCGTGAATCCCTGGACAAAAATTTCAGATATTAAGATGATTTTGGATACGCTCTAAATCCCACAGTTAATGGGTTATCTAGTTTAAGATTTGCTATATGTCAGCGCTGGAAAATAACCACGAAGTGAGTGCATCACTGTCTGACCTGGAAATTCGCATCCTAGATTTTGAATCTAATTGGTGGCGCTTTGCCGGGGCTAAAGAGTCTGCAATCAAAGAACTCTTTGACTTAAACGCTCCCCGTTATTACCAACTACTAAATGACCTGATCGACCGCGAGGATGCCCTTGCCGCCGCTCCAATGTTGGTAAAACGCCTGCGCCGCCTGCGCGAGGCCCGCATGTTGGCCCGTTCTACTCGCTAAAGCCCTTCACCAAACCCTCGTTTTGCAGTGGGGAATAAGACCGTCTAGATTTGGCGTTAGCACTCTCGGGGTGTGAGTGATAAAACGCCCCTAAAGCTCAATTATGCGAAAGACCTATGAAGGAGTAATTACATGGCCAAGATGATTGCCTTTAATGAAGAAGCCCGTCGCGGATTAGAACGCGGAATGAACGTCCTAGCTGATGCGGTCAAGGTAACCCTTGGACCTCGCGGACGTAACGTTGTTCTTGAGAAGAAGTGGGGCGCCCCAACAATTACCAACGATGGCGTTTCCATCGCCAAGGAAATTGAACTCGATGACCCATGGGAAAAGATTGGCGCAGAGCTAGTTAAGGAAGTTGCTAAGAAGACAGATGATGTCGCAGGCGACGGAACAACCACTGCAACCGTACTTGCCCAAGCACTTGTTCGCGAAGGTCTGCGCAACGTTGCCGCCGGATCAAACCCAATGGCGTTAAAGCGCGGAATCGAAAAGGCAGTAGATGCCATCGTTGCCGAACTTGCAGCAATGGCCAAGGCCGTTGATTCCAAAGAACAGATTGCAGCAACCGCATCTATCTCAGCAGCCGATTCCACAATCGGTGACATGATCGCTGAGGCAATGGATAAGGTCGGCAAAGAAGGCGTTATCACTGTTGAAGAGTCAAATACATTTGGTCTCGAACTCGAACTCACTGAAGGTATGCGCTTTGATAAGGGTTACATCTCACCATATTTCGTAACTGATCAAGATCGTATGGAAGCAGTTCTAGAAGATGCCTACGTTCTAATCGTTAACTCAAAGATTTCAAATATTAAAGACCTGGTTCCAGTTCTTGAAAAGGTAATGCAATCAGGTAAGCCACTTGCGATCATCGCCGAAGATGTTGAAGGCGAAGCGTTGGCAACACTTGTTGTAAATAAGATTCGCGGAATCTTCCGTGCCGCAGCCGTTAAAGCGCCAGGTTTTGGAGATCGTCGCAAGGCGATGTTGCAAGATATTGCCATCCTTACAGGTGCCACAGTTATCTCTGAAGAAGTTGGTCTTAAGCTAGAAAGTGCTGGCCTAGAACTTCTTGGTCGCGCTCGCAAAGTTGTTATCAGCAAGGAAGAGACAACTATCGTTGAAGGCGGCGGAGATGACGCACAGATCAAGGGCCGCGTTGCTCAGATCCGTGCTGAAATCGAGAAGTCAGATTCAGACTATGACCGCGAGAAGTTGCAAGAACGTCTTGCCAAGCTCGCAGGTGGCGTAGCTGTTATCAAGGCTGGCGCTGCAACAGAAGTAGAACTTAAAGAGCGTAAGCACCGCATTGAAGATGCAGTGCGAAATGCTAAGGCTGCAGTTGAAGAAGGCATCGTCGCTGGTGGTGGCGTTGCACTTTTGCAGGCAGCAACTCAAGCATTTAAGAAGTTAAAGCTAGAGGGTGAAGAAGCAGTTGGCGCAAAGATCGTAGAACTTTCGATCGAAGCACCACTAAAGCAGATCGCAATTAACGCAGGACTTGAAGGCGGAGTCGTTGTAGAAAAGGTACGTCACCTCGAAGTTGGTTTCGGACTTAATGCTGTAACTGGCGAATACGTAGACATGATCAAGTCAGGCATTATCGATCCAGCAAAGGTAACTCGTTCTGCACTGCAGAATGCTGCATCAATTGCTGCACTCTTCATCACAACCGAGGCTGTCATTACTGACAAGCCAGAGAAGAAGCCGGCTGCCCCAATGGGTGGCGACGGCGGCGGAATGGATTTCTAAATTCATGACAACGCAATTCGACGCGCAAGAGATTGCCCGAAACGCCGCACTTGCTGATGCAGAAATGCCATCACAAGTTGGTGCTTTCATCTCTGTCGAATTCGATGATGAAAATCGCGTTGCAAGTTATCTCTTCGATGCAGCTATTCAAGGTTATAAAGGTTGGCGCTGGTGCGTCACTGTTGCAAAGGTTGATGCATCAGCGAATCCAACTGTTTGTGATGTAGTTGTTCTACCTGGACCAGATTCGCTATTGGCGCCAGACTGGATCGAATACAAAGATCGAATTTTGCCAGAAGATATTCAACCCGGAATCATTGTTCCAAGTGCACCAGATGACACTCGTTTAGTTCCAGGTGTTAACGCACTGGCTCAAGATGAAGGCTTGGATGCAACCGAAGTATTTGATCTTGGTTTGATGCGCCCTCGTGTACTTTCTATCGAAGGTCGCGATCAAGCAAGCAAGCGTTGGTATTCCGGTGACCGTGGACCAAATACTCCGCTGGCACAGAGTGCACCAAAGCCTTGCGCATCATGCGGATTCTTTATTCCCATCGCAGGTTCACTTCGCGCATCATTTGGCGTTTGCGCTAATGCGATCGCACCAGATGACGCGCGCGTGGTTTCAGTCGATCATGGCTGCGGCGCGCACTCCGAAGCTACGCTCTAGCGCTTAATTAATTGGGGTTCCAGCCCCGCACGCCTTGCGATAAACTTTCCACCTGCCCGCACCCCTGCGGCTACACGAGTAGCGAAATTCTTATAAGGAGAACCCCATGCCTACAGGTCGTGTTAAATGGTTTAGCCTGGAAAAAGGTTTTGGATTTATCTCAAATGATGAAGGCGAAGATGTTTATTTGGCCGCAACTTCACTTCCTGAAGGCGTTACAACTGTAAAGCCCGGAACCAAAATCGAGTTCAGCATTATCGATAGCCGTAAAGGTCCACAAGCCATGTCAGTTCATGTCGTTGATGCGCCAGTTTCACTCGCCGAAAATTCACGAGTTAACAGCGATGATCTGGCAGCGATGATTGAAGACACAATTAAGATCCTGGATAAAGTCGGCAACGGTTTGCGTCATGGTCGTCATCCATCTGGCGTTGAAGCAGAACGTTTAGGACGCGTACTTCGCGGTATCGCAGGACAACTAGAAGCTTAAATACCACTGCGCGCTGCGCGACGTTTTGAGTATCTAATACCCCAGGCACCTAAAGCTGTTCCTGCAACACAGGTCCATATTAATTTGCTATCTGCGCCACTAATTGCCAGCGCAATTGCCGCAATAACCCAGACCACGGTTCCAAAAGTGATTAGAGTTACGACAGAACTTATCTCTGATTTAATCTCTGACGGATTAGTTGAACTCATAGAGAAAGCATACAAGCGATGGCTATAAAAGAGCACGGTAACTGGCGTTCTTTTCGCCACCGCAATTACCGAATTCTTTTCCCTGCCAACGCTGCATCCAATATTGGCACCTGGGCACAACGCGTCGCTCAAGATTGGTTGATTCTGCAATTAACCAATAACAGTGGAACTTATTTAGGCTTAATAACCGCCGTCCAATTTGCACCAGTTCTTTTCTTTTCACTGCATGGTGGCGCACTAGCCGATCGCGTTAATAAGCGGAAGTTATTAATCTTCACCAACTTTGTGGGTGCACTTTCTTCACTTGGCTTAGGGCTATTAGTTCTAGTGGGAAATGTAAAAATATGGCATGTTTTTTTCTTTGCTCTAACCCTTGGAATTGCTTCAGCGTTGGATGCTCCGATTAGACAATCATTTACCTCTGAAATTGTTGGCCACTCGGATATCGCAAATGCGGTCAGTTTAAATTCGGCTAATTTCAATGCTGGGCGCTTAGTTGGCCCAGCGCTATCTGGCTTTCTGATCGCCCGCTTTGATACTGGCCCCTCCTTTCTTATTAACGCAGTTACTTACGTTCTTGTGATTTTTGCCCTCCTTCGTATGCGCGAATCTGATTTCTTTATTCAAGAGAAGAAAGCTACGCAAGGCACGGTGCGCGAAGGTCTGCAGTACGCGCTTGCTCGCCCAGACTTATACGTGGTGATGTTGGTTGTCTTCTTCGTTGCCACATTTGGCTTAAATATGCAGATCTTTAACGCACTTATGGCTACAAAGGAGTTTGGCAAAGGACCGGCATCCTTCGGATTGCTCGGCACCTATGTCGCAATTGGGTCACTAACTGGGGCGCTAATTTCCGCACGGTTAGAAAAACATCGACGTACCATCTTTGTAATTAAAGGTGGAGTTGTTTTCTCTCTGGCCATAGCACTGTTATCGATTGCTCCAAACTATCTTTGGTACTCACTCTGGCTGCCACTGTGTGGATTTAGCGCACTCACCATGTTAATCACCGCAAACTCCTTGATTCAGGTTAACTCTGATCCGGCAATCCGCGGCCGCGTCAGTGGAATTTATTTACTTATCTTCATGGGCGGCACACCATTTGGATCGCCACTGATTGGCTGGTTAGTTGAAGTTATTGGAATTCGCGAAACTATTGCGCTGTGTGGGTCTATTTCGCTAATTGCATGTCTAACAATTTGGGTGATCTTTCACGACAAAGTTGGTCTGCCGAAAGATATAAGCGTTGAAGGCGTTCTACCAGCCGCCTATGACGATCAGCGCTAATAAACCGATCAAGGTAATAATTGTGATGATACGTCGGGTGCGATAACTCATTTAAATTTTATTCGCACTTAGGTGTTTGGACGGTGAAATAAGAACCATAATAAATCCTAAGGCAATTAACACTGGAACCATTATGTAAGCGCGAGATATTCCAAAGTTATCACCCAGGATTCCGAGCAAAAGCGGAGAACTAGCTATCGCAATTCCGGCGGCAATTGAACTTTTACCGATTGATAAATCAGGACGGCCTTCACTAAAGGCAACCATGCGCAGAGTAAAGAGTGGAAACTGCACGGAGATCCCAAGACCAACGAAGAAAAGCGTTAGTAAAGAAAAAACCAATATGTGTGATGACCAGAAGAGCCCAAAGGCAACAAATTGCAGCGCTAGCGCGATCTTTAACTGTTCGTCAGCGTGGAAACGTTTCAACAATCTGCCGGCATACCAACGTCCAGTACCGACTCCGGTTCCAAAGGCAATTACTGCAAGAGTAGAGATTGCAGAACTTGCATCTGTGCGATCACTTATAAGGGAAGCCGACCAGAAAGATGTCGCAAACTCTGCGCTAATTGAGATGAAAAATCCAGTAAAGGAAATCCAAAATCCGCGGGATAGCTTGCCGCGTTGTGGCCCTGATTCATCAGGAATATGTGAATCTGGCTGGTATTTACGACCATAAATAAACATTCCCAGAATAAATGGAATTGTGATCAATAGGCCAACGCGCCATTGATCGCGAATAATATTTGCAGTTGTACCGATAATAAAGTTTCCTGTAACAAAACCTGCAATCGCTACCGCGTTAATTTGTGCAACCGCAGTATGTGATCGCTCGGCAAAAGCATGTGATCCAGCGGTATTTACATTGTTGATAACCACAGAAATTCCAAAGCCAGCAATTAGCGTGGCCAGCAAAGTTAGTTGCACTGGGGGAGAGAATACGAAAAATACAATGCCGATTGAGAAGATAATCAAGCCGATCCAAGTCGAATTAGAACGCCCAAAACGGTGCACCATTTTTGAGTTAAGCCAGCCAGCGATAATTGCGGCAACACCCATCGCGGTTCCGTGCAGTCCAGCGACGCTAAGTGATGTTCCTTGATCTTCGCGCAAAAGCGCTTGCGATGGACCAAAGCCGCCAGTAAAGAAGTTAACTGTTGCTACTTGCAGAGCAAGCAGCCAGAACTGCCCGTTACGTTGAAAAGTTTTTGGCATCAGGTGAATTAAAGGGCAGCTACGACAAAGTCGATGGATGCGGTTAGCGCATCAATATCACTCGGGTCGATTGCAGGGAACATACCAACGCGCAGCTGATTCTTACCTAGCTTGCGATATGAGTCGGTATCTACGATTCCATTTGCACGCAATGTGGCAGCGACGAAGTTTGCATCGATTGCCTCATCAAAGTTAATGGTGCCAACTACTTTCGAGCGCATCGCAGGGTCGGTTACAAATGGGGTTGTATAGGAAGTCTTTTCAGCCCATGAATAAAGGCGTGATGCTGAATCTGCACTTCGCCCAGCGGCAAATTTAAGGCCACCGTTGGTGTTCATCCACTCGATTTGATCAGCCAGTAACATCAAAGTCATCAGCGCAGGGGTGTTGTAAGTCTGATCTAAACGAGAATTTTCAATTGCGATGCCCAGATCAAAGAACGCTGGGACCCAACGTCCGCTGGCTTTAATTTTTTCAGCGCGCGCAATTGCCGCTGGGCTCATGAGTGCCAACCACAATCCACCATCGGACGCGAAAGATTTTTGTGGCGCAAAGTAGTAGGTATCAAACTCTTTGGCATCGACTTCTAATCCACCGGCAGCACTTGTTGCATCTACTAAAACGAGCGCGCCATCGGTTCCGGCCGGACGCTTAATTGGCATGGCAACGCCAGTTGAAGTTTCGTTGTGTGTCAGTGCGTAAACATCAACGCCTGCTTCTGCCACAGCGATTGGATGTGAACCAGGTTCTGACTTGATCACAGTTGGGTCACCAAGAAATGGTGCTTCTTTGGCGGCAGCAGCAAACTTTGATGAGAATTCGCCGAAGACAAGGTGCTGAGATTTATTTTCAATCAAACCAAAGGTTGCAATATCCCAGAACGCAGTTGACCCACCATTGCCAAGTACAACTTCGTAACCTTCTGGCAAACTGAAGAGTGAATTAAGGCCTTCGCGCACGCGGTGAACCACGTTCTTAACTGGCTTCTGGCGATGTGACGTTCCGAGAATCGAAGAACCAGAAGCGGCTAACGCAGCAAGTGCTTCGGGGCGAATCTTTGATGGGCCACAACCGAAACGGCCATCGCGTGGTTTTAAATTATCGGGGATCTTGATCTCAGCGCTCATGGGCTAAGACTAAGGGTAGTAGCGAGTGATCTCCCACTTGGCTTCGGTGTTAGCCCGCTCATAGCGCAAGCGATCATGCAAACGTGAATAACGCCCTTGCCAAAATTCAATACTAATTGGTGTTACGCGATAGCCGCCCCAATGTGGTGGCATCGGAACAGTTGATCCCTCTGGCCATTTCTGCGATGCGCCGGCAAAGCGTTGCTCTAACTCTTCGCGCGATGACAGCGGCGCAGATTGCGCGCTAGCCCAGGCACCGATTTGGCTAGACCAGGGGCGAGTCGCAAAGTATTCAGCAGATTCGGATTCATTTATTTTTTCGGCAAATCCACTAATTGCAACTTGTCGTTCCATGGCAAACCAAGGAAATAAAAGCGTGACTTGCGAATTTAATTCAATCGCTTGTGCCTTGCGCGATGAATAATTGGTGAAGAATGTAAATCCACCATCCGAAATATCTTTCAATAAAACGGTGCGCGTTGAAATTTGTTCGCCGGCATCGAGAGTTGATAAGACCATTGCATTGGCTTCAACGATAAAAGAATTCTCGTGCGCTTGCTTTAACCAATCAGCAAACGCCAGAAATGGATCATTTGGCAAGCTTTCTAGCCCAACTTCACCATAGGAACGTCGCATTGCGCGGATTGCTTCACGGTCGAGATCGCTCATAGATGTATCGAACCTCACTTTTGCGTCTACGTCACCTTCAACTGGAAGTGGTGGTCAGCACCCCCTTTGTTGGTGCAGAATTGGAGCATGTCAGATGATTTCAAACCCGGCCTGGAAGGCGTTATCGCCTTCGAATCACAAATTGCAGAACCAGATAAAGAAGGCAGCGCACTTCGTTATCGCGGCGTTGATATCGATGACCTTGTTGGTCGCGTTACCTTCGGCAACGTATGGGGCTTGCTGGTAGATGATCTATTTAATCCGGGTCTACCAAATGCTGAACCATTCCCACTTCCAGTTCACTCAGGTGATGTGCGCGTAGATATCCAATCTGCAATTGCAATGTTGGCACCAGCTTGGGGTTTCAAACCACTACTTGATATTTCAGATGAAGAAGCTCGCAGCAACTTAGCTCGTACATCCGTAATGGTTCTTTCATATTTAGCACAGGCCGCACGCGGAACATGGCAGCCGATGATTCCACAATCAGAAGTTGATAAGGCACACACCGTTGTCGAGCGCATGATGATCCGTTGGCGCGGAGAACCAGATCCACTTCATATTCGCGCAATCGATGCTTACTTTGTTTCTGCTGCCGAACACGGCATGAACGCTTCGACATTTACTGCTCGTGTGATTGCATCAACTGGCGCTGATGTTTGCGCTGCAATCTCTGGTGCAATCGGTGCGATGTCAGGTCCATTACATGGTGGAGCTCCTTCTCGTGTGTTGCACATGATTGAAGAAGTTGAAAAAACTGGCGATGCAACCGCCTACGTTAAGAGCTTGCTTGATCGCAAAGAACGTTTGATGGGATTTGGACACCGCGTGTATCGCGCCGAAGATCCACGTGCACGCACCTTGCGACGAACCGCAAAAGAACTAAACGCTCCACGCTATGAGGTTGCTGAAGCGCTAGAACAAGCAGCGCTAAAGGAACTTCGTGAACGTCAACCAGATCGTGTGCTTGAGACAAACGTTGAATTCTGGGCAGCCATCATCTTGGACTTTGCCCAAGTTCCAGCGCCACTCTTCACATCAATGTTTACCGCAGCGCGCACCGCGGGCTGGTCAGCACACATTCTTGAACAAAAGCGCACCGGTCGCTTGATCCGTCCTTCTGCGCGCTACGTTGGCAAAGGCCCACGTAAGCCTGAAGATGTCGACGGCTGGGATGACTCAGTTGGCATGTTGCACGGCTAATTTAAATATCTCTTATTTAACCCCTTAGTGCGAGAATAAATCCATGTCTTCACCGCGCCGTAACATAGTTTGGTTTCGCCGCGACCTTCGGATAAGTGACCATCCAGCGCTAAATGCTGCGATCGAATCCAGCGATGAAATAGTTCCAGTATTTATTCTTGATAAATCACAAATTGCTGAAGCCGGCGATAAGTTGTTGGCTTATATGGGCCAGTCATTGCGTGCGCTAGATCAATCACTTGGAAACAAACTTCATATTATTGAAGGCGACCAGGTTGAAGTTTTAAATGAGTTAATTGCAATGTACTCAGTCAACGAAGTTCATATTTCAGATGAATATGAAAGATACGGCGCAGCACGTGATGCCCGCGTTGAAGCGGCTGGAATTAAATTAATCAGAACGGGCAGCCCTTATGCAGTCGCACCTGGCCGCGTTTTAAAGCCAAGTGATGCAACTCCATATCGGGTTTACACACCTTTCTATCGCGCCTGGTGCATACATGGTTGGCGCGCTCCAGCAAAGACTCCTAAAGATATTAACTCCCCAGTGCCACCAGAGAAATACCGAGCCTTTCCTGATTTTCTGATGCCGCAGGGCGTGGAAGTTATAAAGGCTGGCGAAGCAGCAGCGCTAGCGCGCTTTAAAGAGTTTTCCAAAAGTGCAATAGATAGCTATGACGAGAATAGAAATTTTGCTGGAATCGACGGCACCTCAAAGATGAGTACATATTTAAAATTTGGAGAAATTCACCCTCGCACACTGCTAGCAAATCTGGGTGACAGCAAAGCCCACGATACTTTCCGAAAAGAGATTGCTTGGCGCGAGTTCTATGCCGATGTTCTTTTTAATAATCCAAACACTGATTTTGATTATTACGTGCCGCGATTTAAAGAGATGCGCTATGACTCACCAGGTGAAAAACTTAAGGCTTGGCAAGCAGGCAAAACAGGCTACCCATTTGTAGATGCTGCTATGCGACAACTAGTTCATGAGGGTTGGATGCATAACCGAACTCGCATGGTCGTGGCCTCCTTCTTAGTTAAAGATCTGCATCTGGAATGGCAATTAGGTGAGAGATTCTTTGCCCAACATTTAGTTGATTATGACGTTGCCTCTAACGCACACGGTTGGCAATGGACCGCTGGATGTGGCACAGATGCCTCCCCTTATTACCGCGTCTTTAATCCAATCGAACAAGGTAGGCGCTTTGATGAAAATGGAGATTACATTCGTAAGTACGTTCCTGAATTAGCGCACTTATCTGCCGCAGAAATTCATGAACCTTGGTTATACCTTGACGGATATTCCAAGGGCTATGCCGAAAGAATCGTTGACCATGCCCTTGAGCGTTTGGAATCACTTGCCCGGCTGCAAGAGATTAAGGAAGATAAACCGGAGCTTCCGCGTTAGCCCGCTTTGCTTCGTACATTGCCATATCTGCGCGTTGCAATAAATCACCAGCGCCATCGTTGCGCACATGACCAATGCTCACGCTGATCGAAATCGTATTTCCATCCAATACAAATGGATAACTTAATGTGGCCTTTAAAGCACTTGCCAACTCTAAAGTCGCATCGTCGCTGCCAGATACGAGAATTCCAAATTCGTCACCACCTAAACGCGCGAGTATTGCTCCGCTAGGAAGTGATCGGCTAAATCGCCCCGCCACTTGGCGAAGTATTCGATCTCCCATTTCATGACCGTAGCGATCATTAACCGGTTTAAATCCATCTAAGTCCAAGAGAAGAAGCGCACCCTCTACTCCTTCAAATGTTGAGAGCTCTGCAATTAACCTGCGACGGTTAGGTAGCCCAGTTAACTCATCAGTGCGCGCCAGAACTTTTTCTTCTCCTAAACTATTTGCATGACGAATCACAAGCGTCATTCTGATGAAAGCAAGAAATAGGGTTGTGATGGTAGGAGCCACCACATACTTCGGGAAGTAATCAGGTCGGATGGCAATTGCCGAAAGCAGCGCCGGGCTAATAAATATTGAAACTGCGATTAGCGCAGGATGAATTTTGGCATCATGCTGATTTGAACTTGGTGAATACCAAAATGAAAGAGTTATGAAAACGATTCCAATGGCCCATCCCAGATCGCTGATTTGTCCAAATTGGTAATCACCATTAATTTCTGAGAAAAGAAAGTAAAAATCTGTAATGGCAAAAGTTAGAACTCCAGTAATTAACAAAATCAGCCTAACCGTAAGTTCTGAAATGACGGCACTTGCTAAAACAACTACAACAAGTGCGATATCGCAGACCGTATAAAAGACCGAAAAGAATGTACCGATACCAGAATCTTGCAATAACGTCGCCAGAACCAGCACTGTGATTATTGAGCAGAGCCCTAAACCAAAAATGGCTGCATCTAATAATTCAATTAGGCGCAACTTTTTCCCCTTGGCAATTGCACGTGGAATAGCGATAAAGGCAAATGGATAAAAAAGAGAGTAGGCAATATCGGAAACCAACTGCGTAGGCCCAACAAAATTAAAGAATTGAGAAAGGCTGGAAGTAACCGAACCGATTCCCCATGATGCGATAGCGAGTGAAAGAAAAGCTACTGCTAGCGGATCATTTTGCAGTGGTGCCTGAAATAGCGAAATTATCGCCAAGAGAATTACTAAGTTGTAAAGAATTAAATCAGCGCCAATGGTTGGCTTGGATTCAAATAACTTTACGAGTACGTTGAAAATTAAAAGTGCCGGTGCGAACCATTTAATTAATTGATGAATTCGCACCCCTACAAGTTATGGCAGGTAAATGCCATGCATAAATAGGGGAAGCCTAAGTTGCTTTAGAAGCCTTTCGTGCAGATCAGTTTTGCCATACCAAGAGTTGTTTCAACATCTATCTTGGAATTGTCATATTGGGATTGAGCCTGCGCCTTAGCTTTTTCACTACGGTCGCTCTGCTTTCCAACAGTGCCATATGCCTTTATCGCTGCTTCATAACTGCGAACAGCGGACGAGTACTTGTCAATAGTTGCCTTGTTCTTTGTTAAGTTTGCAGTGTCTGCTTTCAAAGCAGTGAGAGCGGTATTGATCGTTGCAATCTTTGCCTGATATTCAGGGATTAACTTGTTGGCTTTTTCAACTTCAATCTGTTGTTTAACAATATCTTCATCAAGATTTGCAATCGTTGCCTCAGTTGCTGCCTTTATCTTTGGCAAGTTGGCAAGGGCTGCTGTGTAAGTGGTAGCGGTCTTTAGGCAATCTAGTGAAAGCCAAGTCAGCTTCGAGTTCTTAACCAGTGGATTCTTGGCACATTTGTATGAGGAACCGCTTACCTTGGTAGTTGCACCCGCCTTTGCACAAGCAACACCGTTGCTGATTTTTGGTGCAGCGTTTGCTGGCACGGTGGTAAGTGAAGCGGCAACGAGTGATGCGGCGCCTGCGACGAGAAGAACCTTGCGAAACATGAAGACCTCCATAGATTATGGTGCAATCTTACCGATGGTCAGGGTTTAACTGATGGATGCTAGCGGTGAAAATCGTGTGAATTAACGTTGTTTAACTCTTAAATTCATACCGAGGCGGCGCACAATTGAACGGGGAAGCAAAGAAATTAATCCAATCAAGACCTTGTACTGCCAACCTGGGATGGAGACGGGCTTGCCCGAGATAGCATCTTTCCAAGCCTTTGCAACTAGAACATCAGAGTTAAGCCACATGAAATTCGGCAGGCCAGCCATCTTCATGCGACCACGTTGATGAAATTCGGTTCGTGTAAATCCGGGGCAGAGTGCCGATACTTTTATATTTGTAGCAGCAAGTTCGGTACTTAAAGATTCAGATAGCACTGTTAAATATGCCTTAGCTGCGCTGTATGCGCCGCCGGCAATAAAACTGGCAACTGATGAAACATTGATAACAACTCCAGAATTGCGCTCCTTCATCGCTGGCAGTGCAACATGCATTAACCGCATCGGCGTGCGCACTAGAACCTTTAACACTTCTTCTTCTTCTGCCAAATCACTCATCGTGAAAGCTTTATTGATTCCAAAACCAGCGTTATTGATTAGGACTTCTATTTCATTTGCACGAATGTAATCTTCAACTTTGGCACATCCCGCCTCTGTTGCTAGATCTGCGACGATCACAACAGATTCGGCACCAAAGTTTTCTCTAAGCCCAGCAGCGCGCTCGTGCAATCGAGCTTCATCGCGCGCAACTAGAACCAAGTTAAAACCCTTAGCGGCAAGTAAACGAGTGAAACTTTCGCCAATGCCAGCAGTTGCTCCAGTTACCAGCGCCCATTTTTTCATTTCTTCTCCAATGGCTAAACTTTTAACGCGCCATATGCGCCGGCGGGCACAACTGGTTCTACGGGTTTAATAGGAGCAAGATACTTGTAGGCAACACCTTGTGCTGGTCTTTGATCGGTATCGCCTTTATTTGGCCACATCGACATCGCACGCTCTGCTTGTGCGGTAATTGTTAACGACGGATTCACACCTAAGTTTGCGGTGATGGTTGAACCATCGACAACGTGCAAAGTCGGATAGTTAAAAACGCGATGGTAGGCATCGATTACCCCGATACTTTCATCTTTACCAATCACGCAACCTCCCACAAAGTGCGCGGTAAATGGTGCGCTAATTAAATCTCCAATATGTCCGCCAGCGATTCCGCCGTACTCCTTTGCAATGTGCCGCACTGCTTCGTTTGCAGCTGGAATATAAGTCGCATTGGGAGTATCACCGCTATTACTCGAAGTTAATTTGAAACCAAATAGACCACGTTTTCCTCTAACTGTTACTGAAGAATCCACATCCTGCATAACGAGTGCAATTACCGTTTTCTCACTCCAGTGCCGCACGTTAACCAGGCGGGCTAATAATGATGGCTTAGCCAAGATTTGCTTGAACCAATGACGCCGGCGTTCTTTACCTGTAAAACCATCGGTCATTATGGTTTGCAGCAACCCCATAAAGTTACTGCCCTTGCCATAACGCACAGGCTCTACGTGAGTGTGTTCATCAGGAAAGAATGAAGATGTAATTGCAGCGCCGCGACTGAAATCTATTTCGCGACTATCCATCAGCGCACCCGTTAGCGCTTCACTATTTGTCCTAGACAGTTTGCCAAGTTGGTCCGAAATCTTTGGCAATTGCTTACGTTTCATTTTATGTAGAAGTTTTTGAGTGTTGTAAGTACCAGCTGCGATTACCAAATCCTTTGCAATAAAGCTGGTGCCGCGCGATCCATCCCAACGTCCGGTTTTTTCCGTGCTGACTTTCCACATGCCGTCAGCACGCTGTGCAAATTCGGTAACTGTCGTCATCGGAAATACGCGTACCCCAGCAAATTCAGCCAAACCTAAATAATTTTTCGGCAAAGTATTTTTAGCGTTATGGCGGCAACCAGTCATACATTCTCCGCAATTGATACAGCCAACTCGGTCTGGACCTTTGCCACCAAAATATGGATCACTTGCTGGCTTACCTTCACCGCCACCAAAATAAATTCCCAGCGGCGCCATTTTAAATGAATCAGCAACGCCCATCTTTGCGGCAGCACCTTGCATGGCAATATCGCTAGGGGAGAGGAATGGATTTACTTCAACACCAAGCATCCTGCGTGCTTGTTCATACCAAGGCTCAAGTTCACCTTTCCAATCGGTGATATCTGCCCATTGTGGATCGTTAAAGTATTTATCACCTGGTTGATACAAGGTATTGGCATAGACCAACGAACCACCGCCGACGCCCGCTCCGCACAAGACCAAAACGTCTGGCAAGAAGTGAATTCTTTGAATTCCGTAACATCCCAGCGCGGGTGCAAAGAGAAATTTATTTACACGCCAAGAAGTCTTAGGAAAATCTTTATCAGCGAAGCGCTTGCCGGCTTCGATAACTGCAACGCTGTAACCCTTCTCGCGCAATCGCAGCGCAGTGACAGATCCGCCGAAACCCGACCCAATTATGACGACATCAAATTGCAACTCTTTAGCCATTTGGTAGCGCCACTATTAAATGGCTACCCCCTCTACGGAAATTCCAGCGGTTGTTTCCTCGCGAATATGCCAACTGGTTCCAAAATCTTCAAGTAAATCTAGAAAAGGCTTAGCATCAAACCATTCTGGTCCATTAACACCTTCAGGTTTCCATGTGCCGTTATGAATTAGTTCCATAGCAATTACAGGATTTATCGCAGTCTGCCAAACAACGGCCTGGTCTCCGTAATTCGCCATCGACCATTCGTTATCGACCACGTTGTATATGTAGCAGGAATATGGTTTTGAATTCTTATCAAGTCCCTTAACCAAAGCGCCAGCACAAGTTTTGCCTTTCATCCGCGAACCAAGTGTCGCCGGATCTGGAAGTGATGCGGCAAGCAAATCGCGAGGCGATACTGGATGACCCTGCACTTCAACGGTTTCTTTACGATCCATACCCAACATATGTATCGTTTTTAAAGTGGTTATGAATTGTGCACCGAGACCATATTTAAAGTTAACTTTCTTGGCATCAACTTTCTGAGGAATCAGAACAACTTCTTCGTGTTCTACATTTACACATTCAACTGGCCCAATTCCTTCTGGAAAATCAAAGACTTGCAGCTCGCTAAACGGTTCAGTTGTGAACCAACCACGGCCGTCTTCCCAAACTAAAGGTGGGTTTAGGCATTCTTCAATAGTTGTCCAGATTGAAAACGATGGCGCAAAGTCAGCCCCTTCAACAACTAAATTAGATCCGTCTAAAATGGTTATTTCATCGATACTAGAAAAGAGATGGTCTGCGGCATAGCGCGCAAAGACATCGCTCATACCTGGTTCGATACCCATGCCGACGAGTGCGTAAATTCCACGTTCACACCAGTTCCAGTCGCGCGCAAATTGTTCGTCACCAAGTTTTACTCCGGTTTCAGAATTTGGATAATGTGGATGCGGGCGAGACAGAGACATCGCCATATCCATATAATTTTTATTTTCGATCTCACAAGCCAAAAAGATTGGCATAACAAAGCGCGGATCCACAGCGTTTATAACAATATCTGGATTGGCCTTACGAATCAGGGCACGAATATCTTCTAGCTCTGCGGCGTTCACCTCTGCGGCAGAAAAGCGTGGATCTTTAACTCTTGCTACTGCATCTTCAGCGCGTGACAGGTTGCGATCTGCAATAACCATTGATGTAATAAATGGTCGGCGCGATGCGATATTTGCAATTGCCCTGCCAACTCCGCCTGCGCCGATAACTAGCGCTTTCATGGGTGGCCTTTCATTCTTAAACTTACGCGTTCAAAGTTGAGCGAGTTAGCCCAAGGTTAGTCATAGAGATAACCTTTGCCAAGCGAAATAACTTTACGCAGGTCCCCGTAGCTCAGTGGATAGAGCAACCGCCTCCTAAGCGGTAGGTCGCAGGTTCAACTCCCGCCGGGGACACCAAAAGAGAAACAATGTTAATGCGTAATTGTGAAGCGCCGCAGTGGTTTTGGAGCCCACCAGTTATTTTCACCAAATAAGCGCATTAGTGCTGGCACCAAAAGTGCACGAATTAGCGTTGCATCAAGTAGCACTGCGAAAGAAACTCCAAAGCCCATCATCTTTATGGATGTAACACCGCTAATCATAAATGCCGCGAAGACAACAGCTAATAACAGGGCAGCTGCAGTAATTATGCGAGCCGAACGTTGCAGTCCGACAGCAACAGATTCGATATTGCTCTTACCAGCCATGTGTTCTTCGCGAATGCGCGATAGCAAGAAGAGTTCGTAGTCCATGGAAAGTCCGAAGACAACAACGGCAATCAGAATTACAACTCCCGTATCCAAGGCGCCGGTTACCGTGAAATCACCAACCAACCACTTCAAATGTCCGTTGATGAATACCCAAGTAACTGCGCCAAGGGTTGCTACAAGTGAAAGTCCATTTAACAAAACCGCCTTAATTGGCAGAATTATAGATCCGGTAAATATAAAGATCAGGATCATTACCCAGAAGGCGATCCAGCCCAGCGCCAAGGGAAGTGTGCGCGCTATTCCACTTTGCGAATCAGTAAAGTCGGCTGCCGCCCCGCCTATTAAAGTTCCTGCGGGACTTGGTATTTCTCGAATATCCTTAATAATTTTTTCAGCGGCAAGTGTGCGAGATGCCTTTGAGGTAATTACTTGAACCCGCAAATCACTTCCGTAAGTTTCTGTAGGAGCAATTCGCGCTATACCTTCGACTTTAGAAACCGCTGCAAGGTATGTATTCACTTGCTCTTCCCGGCCAACTCCATTTGGAATCACAACCTCTATTGGGCTTCCTTCAAAGCCATCAAATCTTTCAACTATTTTTGCAGCACCGATAGCGGCTGGATTACTCGCTGGCAGAACTCTGGAATCAACTTGTGCGAATGCAATATTTGCAATTGGCGCAGATAAAATACCCAGAACAAGCAATGAACCAATTACAACCGGAACGGGACGGTGCATTACATTTCGCGCGGTATGTGCCCAACGACCATCTTCTTTAGGAGTAATTCCTGCTTTGCGAACTACACCTTTATCAATTTTATGTCCTAGTAGCGCCATGATGGCAGGAAGTGGAATTAGCGCGCCTAAGACCGCAAGTGAAATTACGCTGACTCCGGCATACCCAAAAGATTTTAAGAAATCGAGAGGGAAGAAAATAAGCGCGCTTAAAGTTACGAGAACCGTAAGCCCAGAATAGAAGACAGTCTTGCCAGCAGAATTTATAGTTGCAACTACAGAATCTTCAACGTTTTTCCCCGCATGCAATTCCTCACGAAAACGATTCACCATCAAAAGTGCATAATCAATTCCAAGGCCTAACCCAAGACCGGTAATCAAGTTAAGGGCGAAGACGCTGACATTGGTAAAGAGCGTAAAGATGTAAATAATTAAGAAGGCGCCCAAAATTGCACTTACGCCGACAACCAGCGGCATAGCGGAAGCAACGAGTGCTCCAAAGACAAAAGCCAGCAATAAGAAGGTAAGTGGGATTGCGATCGATTCGGCGAGCAATAAATCTTTTTCAATTTTTGAGTTAATCGCGTGCATAATCACACCTGCACCAGATGCATACACCGTTAGCGTTCCATTTTTGCCATCAAACTCTTCTTGAATCTGTGCTCCGATCGATCCGAACGAGCCAGAATCATTTGCCTTTAAATTGGCATAGGCAAAGAGAAACGCCGCCTTACCATCAGTTGATTTCATACCTGGTGCGCCACCGGTTGACCAGAAAGAAAGAGTTTTTGAAACTCCGGGTATTTGTGCAAGTTTCTTTTCAAGCGCGATTGCAGCCTGCGAAATCTCTGGATCGTCGACTGGTTTATTACCAGTGTCGACAACTAGAACTGCGATCGGTTCAACTACACCAAACTTCTCTGTTAAATAAGTGGCAGCCTTTGCAGAATCGCTAGATAGATCTGAATATCCACCGGAATCAAGTTTTCCGAATGCGAGTGAGCCAACTCCGCCTGCGACAAGAATGGTGAGCGTATAGACAATCAAGACTGCTTTACTGCGTCTAACTATGAAGTGACCCAACCGCTCGAACATGACAATAACTATGTAGGATTACCTCTAGTTAGGCAATTTTAAAATACGGATTGAGGGGGTGAAAAGCGTCATGTCACATGTGTTCCCTGTAACAACCGAAGATGAACGCGACCCACGCGAGGATCAGAACGAAGAAAATCGTCGCGAAGCAGAAATTAAAGGCGATAAGCCGCCGCACCACGAAGGCTAAAGTTAATTATTCACTTTTAGCGGGAGTGGCCGGCTTTGCAGGCTTTGCAACGGAATCAGTTTTGTAAAAACCAGATCCTTTAAATACAACCCCAACAGCCGAATAAACTTTGCGAACTTCACCCTTGCATTCAGGGCAAGAAGTTAGCGGCTCATCAGAGAAGCTCTGAAAAGCCTCGAAGGCGTGCTCACAAGCAGAACATTGATATTGATATGTTGGCATTGCGCTCACTCCTTTCCTAAATCACATCCCTGGGGGCTAGTGGTTAAGTCTAAGGAAGTGAGACCATAGAGGCGAATTGAGGAAAGGTTGGGTTTAACTTTGAAGCGGATCGCTGCACTTATTGGAGTTATTGGCCTCACCTTCTTTATCGCATCGCCTGCTTTGGCCAATTCTTTGGTTGCGACTTCACCAATTGCCGGTGCGACGCTAAAAGTGGCGCCAAGTGCCGTAACGATCTCAGTTGAAATTACACCGATGGATATGGGAAATGAAGTAACAGTCACTGATCCCGCCGGACGTCGCGTTGATGACGGAACTCTAACTGTTGCCGGCAACGACATTATTATTGGAATGAAACCAATAAAGGACTCAGGTGTTTACAAAGTTTCATACAACATTATTTCCGAGATGGATGTGCCGCTAGAAGGCTCATTTATTTTCAACTTTTCTACTCCGACTATTTCTGTTCCTGAAGAAGTCGTTCCGAGCACTCCAACCAAAGTTGAAGGCAGTGACTTTGCAACAAACTTATTTGTCATTGGACTCCTGGTTACATCGCTCATTGTTCTAATTGCGCTGGCACTTTATGCTCGAAAGATATTTAACGAGCGATGACTTTTCTGGCGGCAGATATAAATTCTGCAGGTCCACTGATTACTTCATTGACCACTGTTGGTAAATTCATTTCCCTCACCGCGGGAATTACTACGCTTGGCCTTCTATTGGCAATGGGATTTTTGCTTTTGGATAAGGCAGGTAAGTTATCTGGAGCAGCGCTGGTATTGCGAAACTATGCGGCAATTACTGCAGCGCTTTGGGCGGTAGGTCAAGGGCTCAATATTTTGACGACATTGGCAAATATTTTGGGAACCGATTTGGCGGGCGCACTTGATCCCACTTCGCTGCGCTCGTTTGTTTCTCAAATCGCGTTGGGCAAGTACATGTTTATTCAATTGTGTTTAGCCTTGTTAATTAGCGTGATTGTGGTGAGGGCTAAAACTGTCGCCACGGCGAATGCACTGCTGCTCACGTCAATAGTTGCGATGATTGCTCCTGTATTTGAAAGCCATTCAGTATCAAGTGGTTCGCACTCACTGGCAATCGGCTCTTTAGTTGTGCATGTGGTGGCACTTTCATTCTGGGTCGGTGGATTAATAGCTATCACCGTTCTTTCAGCTGATGATCGCGCCATTGCTCTGCCGCGCTTTAGCACACTTGCACTTTGGTCTGTAATTGCTGTTGTAGCCAGTGGATCAGCAAATGCTTGGGCTCGACTTAATTTTCAAGGTGCATGGGGCTCTAATTATGCGCGGCTGGTAATCCTAAAAATTGTTCTAGCTGGGATATTAATTTATTTTGGATATTTAAACCGTAAACATTTGTCAGGAAAATGGCAGATAAATTTATCCGCACTTAGTCGCTTGCTATTTGCCGAAGTAGTAATTATGTTGCTTGCAGTTCTTGCGGGCTCGCGCCTATCTTCGATGGAACCGCCGGCTCGAGCAGACACTGGGGTAATCGATAACGGATTAGTGATTGCCGGAGTGAGCACTCCTGAAGCACCAAATCTTTGGCGTCTTATTTCTTTATATGATCCAGATGCGCTGATGATCGCTGTATTGATCGCAGTGGTTGCCCTATATATAAGAGGTGTAGTTCTTCTGACTCGTCGAGGTGACAAGTGGCCGGTGGGGCGTACCGTGGCATTTGCACTCGGAATTAGCGCGGTTGATTATGCAACCAGTGGTGGACTTGGCGTCTATGCAAAGTTCTCATTCGAGTATCACATGATTGCGCATATGGTTTTAGGAATGATTGCTCCAATTGGAATTGTTTTAGGAGCGCCAATTACTTTAGCCCTTCGCACATTGCCGCAGGGGCGCACGGATGATGAACGTGGCGTTCGCGGGACTTTAATCGCACTCTTACATTCCAGACCGGCCGCAGTATTAACTAACCCTGTTGTTATCTTGGCGCTATTTGATGGTTCACTCTTTGCTTTATACATGACTCCGCTATTTGGAAATATGATGCCATCACATCTCGGACATTTAGCGATGACTGTGCACTTCCTTCTAGCTGGAACTCTCTTCTTCCACGTCATTATCGGAATCGATCCCAACCCGCGAAAAGTTCCACATATCGTGCGAATTGTTATTCTCTTTGCAGCGATGAGCATTCATGCCTTCTTCGCAGTCGCGTTGATTTCGACTTCGACTGTGATCGATCAAGGATATTTCGCTTCACTGCAGACTCCCTGGAATCTTGACCTTCTCGCCGATCAGCGCGCAGGCGGATCGATTGCTTGGGCGATGGGCGAGCTACCAATTTTGTTGGCACTTGTGGCAACCTTCATACAGTGGATGCGTGATGACAAACGTGAAACCAAACGCATCGATCGCAACGAAGCGCGTATGGCTGCGATGGGTGAACCAGATGAACTTGCTCAATACAATACGTATTTAAATTCACTTGCGGCGCGGAATTTGGAGAAAGATAAATGAGTACCAACGATCTTTATGCACTCCCATCGGAGTACAACGAGCTCCGCGAAAGCGTTAAAGCGTTAGCTGCAAAAGAAATTGCACCGCACGCCGCCGCTGTTGATGAAGATCATCGCTTTCCTCAAGAAGCTGCTGATGCGTTATTAAAGGCCGGTTTAAGTGCGGCCCACGTACCGACAGAATTTGGTGGCGAAGGCGCTGATGCGCTGGCTGTAGTAATTATCATCGAAGAGGTCGCACGAGTTTGTGCTTCATCTTCTTTAATTCCTGCAGTTAATAAACTTGGTTCTCTTCCACTGATGCTTGGGGGAAATAAAGAACAGAAGGAACGCTGGTTACCGCAACTAGCTAAAGGAAAAGGTTTTTCTTACTGCCTCTCCGAATCTGAAGCTGGCTCAGATGCCGCAGCGCTTAAGACAAAAGCGGAACGCAAAGGCGATAACTGGGTTATCAATGGAAGCAAGAAGTGGATCTCTAACGCCGGAGTATCAGAGTTCTATACCGTTATTGCGCAAACAGATCCATCTAAAGGATCAAAAGGAATAGCGGCATTCATTATTGAGAAATCTGATCCCGGGGTTTCATTTGGCGCACCTGAGAAGAAGATGGGTTTTCGTGGATCTCCTACGCGTGAAGTTTATTTTGACAATGTAACCATTAGTGATGACCGTCGCATTGGTGAAGTTGGTAGAGGTTTAGCCATAGCAATGGATACCTTGGATCACACACGAATCACAATTGCGGCGCAAGCTTTAGGGATCGCACAAGGTGCGCTAGATGTTGCAAGTAAGTATTCACATGAGCGCAAGCAGTTTGGGAAAGAAATCTTTGATTTCCAAGGAATTCAATTTATGTTGGCAGATATGGCTATGAATATCGAAGCCGCGCGCCAGTTAACTTATGCCGCTGCCGCCCGCAGCGAACGTGGCGATAAAGACCTTAAATTCTTCTCTGCAGCAAGCAAGACATTTGCCAGTGATGTAGCGATGAAAGTAACCCAGGATGCGGTCCAGGTACTTGGTGGGTATGGATATGTATCTGACTATCCAGTTGAGCGCATGATGCGCGATGCCAAGTTAACGCAAATTTATGAAGGCACAAATCAAATACAGCGGATCGTCATGGCCCGCAATTTACCTAATAATTAATTTAGTTATTAAAACGCAACAACAAATCAGGGGTCGCTGCAGCGTTTAGCGGAATATCAAATTCTTCACGCGGCAGATCTTCACTGGATATTTCATCGGGATGTATTAAGCCGATACTCCACACCTTCATTTCGACTAACGCACGATCGTAGAATCCGCCGCCTTGTCCCAGTCGATAACCAGATCGATCAATTCGCAGCGCCGGGACAACCACCAATTCGATTATAGATTTATCAGGAATTGCCGGGCCAACTGGTTCAAATATTTTCTTAGATAATTTACTGGGTGCTAAATCACTATCGACACCGCTCCACTTAACCCATTCCAATTTATCGCCGCTGATTCGAGGCAAGTACAAGGCTTTTCCGCTTTTTAGTAAAGCCGCATTTAATTCCTTGGTGCTGGGTTCATCCGCATAAGAAATGTAACTGGCAATATTTGAAACATTGGCAAACTCAGTTGAAGTCGCCAGGTATGAAAAAGAGTGATCTAGATATCTTTCGCGACGTTCAAAGCGATACCGTTTGCGGAGTTCAGATTTCTCACTCGCTGTGCTCACGTAAATCCCCAATATTTGGATGCTAAAGAAGTATTGTTGCCGATTATGACAGACCGCACGCGCGTAGATGAGTTTCTCTCCTCTCTTATCGCTATCTGTCGACCACTAGAACCCTTTGATATGGCACTCCTTGATGCGCACGGTGCCACTCTTGCCGAGGATATTTACGCAGGAGAAAGACTCGTGCTTAAGGCCGGATCACGTATTCGCTCAACCCAGATTGGTTTAGCAGCATCAATTGGACGCGATCATCTGCCAACGCGTCCGCACCCTCGTGTTGTTGTTCTATCTGCTGGCCCAGATCTAGTTGAACCTGGCAATGAGCTAAAAGAAGGTGAAGAGTACGAAACTAATTCTTGGTTATTAACCACTGCCGTACGTGAAGTTGGGGCAGTTGCCTACCGCGTTCATACGATCCCAGATGATGAAGCGCAATTACAGGCGGTAATCGAAGATCAATTGGTGCGCGCTGATTTAATAATTATTAGTGGTGAACGTAAAGATGATTCATTTGACCTTATTACTCGCACTCTTTCAGCGATGGGTGAGATCACGACCGTAGACATTGCCATCGAATCTAGTGGTCGCCATAACTACGGCGTGATTGGCCCAGATAAAACCCCAGTCGTAACTTTGCCGGGGGATCCTGTTGCGGCATACATATCTTTTGAATTATTTATTCGCCCCATGATTCGCACCATGTTGGGGGCAGCCACAATTCACCGGCCTTCGATTAAGGCGAAGCTAGAGAAAGCGATTACATCATCTGGCGGCAATCGTTCCTATCTTCGCGCAGTACTTTCTGAAGATGGCAAATCAGTTTTACCATTACTTTCTCAGGGTTCTAGCGTACAAGATGAACAGGCAACGCTTTCCGATGCCAATGCATTTATCGCAATCCCCGAAGGCGATGTAAATATCGCAGCCGGAAGCAATGTCACCGTTGTGGTGCTTGAGCGCCGATACATCTAAAGATTGGTAAAGGTCGGCAAAATATGTCACAGCACTGGCCAGTAACTCTAAGAAGTGAAGATTTAATTCTCAAGCCACTTCGTATGCGAGATCGCAAACGATTTCTACACGTTCGCATCGAAAATAAAGATTGGCTTAACTCTTGGGAAGCAACGCTGCCACAAGTTCCAGGTGAAGATAGTTCACAAAAACTCCCCTCTTTCTATGACATGGTGCGCTGGCATCGTCGCGAAGGTCGACAAGGCCGCTCGTATTCAATGGCGATTTGGCATGAAAATCCGCAAGGTTCGAATTTAATTGGCCAGATCACGATGGGCGGAGTTATCTATGGCGCGATGCGCGGTGCCCACATTGGCTATTGGATAGATAAGGCATATGCCAATCGTGGATATACGACGCAAGCAGTCATTGCGATAACTAATTTCGGATTTGAATCCCTTAATTTGCACAGGCTTGAAATAAATATCCGCCCCGAAAATGAACCTTCAATAAGGGTGGCTCAGAAAGCTGGCTATTTATTCGAAGGGTTGCGCCCGTGTTATTTACATATCGACGGAGATTGGCGCGACCACCACTGTTATGTGAAAGAAAATTCTCGGGTTATTTAGCCCCTTAAATCCACACTCTGTGCGGGGTGCTCCTCTAACCTTGGATCATCATGGCTTCAGGAATTATCTATCTAGCGATCATCGGCATGTGGGCGGCGTACTTCCTCCCACGTTGGGTGCACGATAGAAATGAATTTTCTGGAAAGAGCGTCGAAAGATATAAGAGTGCACTTCGTATCGTTGCTAGCAGTTCACCTGGCGGAAGTTCTGGTACTGGAGTTATTCATACTGATCTAGATCACGAAGCGAAAATTGCGCAACTGTTGATGCGTCGCAGAATAATCTTTTCTCTAATTACTATCTCATTTACTATGACGATTGTGGGTGCAATGATGCAAACTCTCGCGATTTCATTTATTGGAATTCCTGTTCTTGGGTTTGTTCTTTATCTGGCGTATGTACGTCACCAATCCAACTCAGAACGCAGACAACGTCGTCGCATTACGCAACTGCAACGAAGTACTGCTGGCGTATCGTCCACAAATTTATCTGAAGTACTGGCGCCGAAAGAGAGCACTGAACATTGGATTCCACTTTCCGAGCGCGAACTAACTCGCGTGACAATTTTGCCAAAGGGAACTGCAGCTGCTCGCGGTGAGTGGCAACCAAATTCAGTTCCGGTGCCTACTTATGTAAATGCACCAAAGGCGATCACACCAAAGCGTGTCCTAGATCTGACTACACCTGGCCAATGGAGCGAAGAACAAGAACGTATCGAACGTGAAGCCCTGGCAGCGGCTGCTCCTTCGCGCGATGAAATCTTTGATCAGCAACTAGCCGATGAAGCCGTTGCCCGCTTAAAGCAAACGCGCGCAGCTAACGAATAGCCGTTAAATCCAACTTGGCAGCCACATTCGGGCTTGCCATGAATCGTATGTAATCACGTCGCCAGTAAAGAGTGGCAAGAAGAAAATGAAGTTTACAAATATCGCAAAACCAATCAAACCTACAATTACGTAGGTATTTCGCTTCTTTTCAAAGTGGAGCAAAGCCGCGTAAATGCAGTAAATAATCGCCAAAATTAAGAATGGTTCAAAGACGATGGCGTAAAAGCTAAATGTTGTACGTTTTTGGAAGAAGAACCACGGTAGGTATCCAGCGGCAATTCCTGTAACAATCACATTCAGAGGTGGTTCATACCGTTTATGTGCAAATGATTTAATCCAGAAACCAATTACAACTGCAATTGCAACTGTGCCTACCCACCAAAGTATTGGGGTACCCAGCGCCAATACTTCCTGTGAACATTTATCAGCCCCGCAGTCTTTAGGTGTTTCGTAAAAGAAAGAAGTTGGTCTGCCCATAATTAGCCAACTCCATGGGTTGGCTTGATAAGCATGCTTTTCAGCAAGGCCGGTATGAAAACCCAGCATCTGTGAGTGATAGTAAATAAATGAGCTAATTACATTTGCCGAATAATCACGTGCCCAACCGCGATTGCTAACAAACCAACCAGTCCAAGATGTTAGGTAAATTGAAGATGGAATTAGCGCATATTGCAAAACAGTTTTTATAGTTGGTCGAATTAATTCCTTACCGGTGTTGTGGGTAAATGTGCGATACAGAGCCACGACGGCAAATAGCGCTAAATAATAGAGTGCACTCCATTTGGTGGAGATTGCCAAGCCGAGTGCGATACCTGCCCACCAATGCCAACGCATAAGAAATAAATAAGTTGCGAGCAAAATAAAGAAGGATAAGAAAATATCGAGCAGAGCAGTGCGCGAATGGACCAGCGCCAGACCATCTACTGCCATTAAGAAACTGGCAGCAATTGTCAGAAAAGAATTACGAAATAATCTTTGTGCGATCAAGGCAATTAAAATAATCATCACCGTGCCAAGAATTGCGCCACTAAAGCGCCAGCCAAATTCACTATCTCCGAATACTTTGATACCTAGTGCAATTAACCACTTGCCAACTGGCGGGTGAACTACAAATTCAGGGGTATCGCCCGAGACTTCGACGCCATGAGCTAAATAATCACGGGCGCCATCTACGTAATAAACTTCATCGAATACAAAACCTTTAGGTGTACCTAAGTTAAATAACCGCAAAGCCAGACCGATTAGCGCAATCGCAATAACGTATATGCGGGTTTTCACGGGCTTAGCGTACTGAGAGGATGTACCCATGGCACTAACGCTAGCGGCAACACCTCTGGGAAATCCTGGGGATGCAAGTCCGCGCCTAAAAGATGCGATTGCTGCTGCAGAAATTATCGCAGCCGAAGATTCACGTCGCTTTCATAGATTATGTTCTGATATCGGCGTCACATTTACGGGGCGAGTTATTTCTTTCTTCGAAGGTAACGAAACTGAACGCAGCCAAGAGATTTTGCAATATTTGCATGAGGGCAAAAACGTATTGGTTGTATCCGATGCTGGCATGCCCACCATTAGCGATCCAGGTTTTAGATTGGCGCGCGATGCGATGGCGCAGAATCTAGAGGTGAAAGTAATTCCGGGGCCAAGTGCGCCGGTTATGGCTGTTGCACTCTCGGGACTAGCAACTGATCGATTTTCATTTGAAGGATTTACTCCGCGCGCACTTGGTGCAAGGCAAGCAGCGTTCGAAGCGCTGCGATTTGAAGAGCGCACGATGGTCTTTTTTGAAGCACCGCATCGCTTAGTCGAATCTTTACAAGATGCTGCTGCGATTTTTGGCACTAATCGACGAGGCGCAATTTGTCGCGAGATGACTAAGACTTATGAAGAAACTATCCGTGGCTCCTTAGCTGAGCTATTAACTTGGGCGCAAAGCAAAGAAGTACTTGGAGAAATCACACTTGTTATCGCTGGTGCAGAAGCCGGAACTGCAGAAAAATCTGCAGATCAAATGGTTGCCCGAGTCCGCGAATTTGAAGCCGCTGGTATGGATCGCAAAAGCGCTATTTCAACGGTGGCAGATGAATTCGACCTGCCGAAGCGGATCGTTTATGCAGCCGTTGTTGATGCCAATAAGATGAGCAAATGAAGTCCTTTTACCTAACAACGCCTATTTACTATGTAAATGATGCGCCACATATTGGCCATGCATATACAACAGTTGCTGGCGATGTATTAACTCGTTGGCATCGCCAGCGCGGAGAATCTGTTTGGTTCTTAACGGGTACGGATGAACACGGTCAAAAAGTGCTGCGCACCGCCGAGCAAAATAACGTTGCTCCGCAAGCCTGGGTAGATCGCCTGGTTCAAGAGGCGTGGAAACCAAATTGGCAGCAGTTAAATATCGCAAACGATGATTTCATTCGTACCACCGAATCTCGACATACCGAACGTGTGCAAAAGTTCTTGCAATCGCTTAAGGACTCAGGCCATATTTACGCTGGAAAGTATGAAGGACCATATTGCGTTGGATGTGAAGAATTTAAATTGCCAGGGGATTTACTTGATGTCGGTGGCGAAAAACTCTGTCCAATTCACAGCAAGCCAATCGAACTCGTAAATGAGAATAACTGGTTCTTTAAGTTATCTGCCTTTGTGGAACCTCTGCTTCAGCACTACCGCGATAATCCTGAAGCTTGTCAGCCAGAGAGCGCCCGCAATGAAGTCATTTCCTTCCTCGAAGGTGGAGTCACCGATCTTTCGATTTCACGTTCCACATTTGATTGGGGAATTCCAGTTCCGTGGGATACCGATCAAGTTGTCTATGTTTGGTTTGATGCCTTGCTTAACTATGCAACTGCAGTTGGTTTAACAGATGCACCTGATTCAGAAGGCGGAAAGAAATTTGCACAAACTTGGCCGGCTGATGTTCATCTTGTTGGAAAAGATATTCTGCGCTTTCACGCAGTGATTTGGCCAGCGATGTTGATGGCTGCAGGCCTTGCTGTTCCTAAGAAAGTATTTGCACATGGCTGGTTATTAGTCGGTGGCGAAAAGATGAGTAAGAGTAAACTCACCGGGATTGCACCATCAGATATCACTGATCATTTTGGCGTGGATGCTTTTCGTTATTACTTCTTACGGGCAATTCCCTTTGGTAGCGATGGATCTTTCTCTTGGGAAGATATGTCAGCGCGTTACACCTCTGAATTAGCCAATGATTTTGGAAACCTGGCCTCGCGATTAGCTGCGATGATTGAAAAGTATTGCGAAGGTAAAGTTCCAGCGGTTGCAGCGGGCGCGGAACTTGCGCAAGCCCTTAATGCAACCGTTGCAAAGGCTGATACCGCAATGGTTGCGCTAGATTTCCAAGGTGGCATCAATGCGGTTATGGATTTCTGCAAGAAAGTAAATGGTTATGTAACCGAGAAAGAGCCATGGATTTTGGCGAAAGATCCGGCCAATAAAGCAGAGCTGGAAGAAGTTTTATATAACACCGCCGAATCACTTCGCGCACTCGCCGTTTTATTGCATCCAGTTATGCCTGCAACCACCGAAATTCTTTGGGAAAGTTTGGGTGCAAACGCTTCAATTGGTTCATTGAGCGCGCAAACAATTTCTAACGTTGCTAAGTGGGGCCAACTGCCGCAAGGAACTATCGTTACAAAGACGCCGGTTCTCTTCCCACGGCTCGAGATTAAAGAGTAATTTTTAATGGCAGATCGCCACAATCGCGATATTGATCGCCAAATGGCGCCCGCGCCAAAACCACTTCCGGTGGCGACAGTTGATTCGCATGTGCATTTAGAAATTGTTACTGATGCCGCACCTGATTCAGATGCCGTAAAACAAATTTTAGATGGCGCTAAAGCAGCTGGCGTTGACCGAGTCGTACAAGTTGGATATTCCGCCGAACAATCAAAATGGTGCGTAGCCGCAGCAGAACATTTTGATGATCGTGTCTTAGCAGCAGTTGCACTGCATCCTAATGAAGCGCCAGTTGTTCTTGATATGGAAGCTGATTTTAAGATTATTGAAACGCTAGCCGCCCACCCACGTGTACGTGCAATTGGTGAAACCGGACTTGATTATTTTCGAACCCCACCTGAATTACGTAAACGCCAACAAGATTCCTTCAAATGGCATATCGAATTAGCGAAGAAGACTAAGAAAGCTTTAGTAATTCACGATCGTGATTCACACGATGATGTTTTATCAATCTTGCTCGAAGTCGGCGCACCAGAAAAGACGGTCTTTCATTGCTTCTCAGGCGATGTTGAGATGGCCAAACTCTGTATTGATCGTGGATATATTCTCTCCTTCGCCGGAACTTTAACCTTTAAGAACGCCCCAGCACTTCGTGATGCGGTAAAACTAGTTCCGTTCGATCAGCTATTAGTTGAAACTGATTCACCTTTCTTGGCACCGATGCCTAATCGTGGTGCGCTAAATACGCCGGCTCAGATCGCCAATATTGTGCGGGCGATGGCTGAAGAACGCAATGAAAGTGTTGGAACTTTGGCGCAAGCTTTATCAGATAACGCAGAACGCATCTTCGGTTCATTTGCCCCAGGTTCAACGCTATGACTTTGCTAGGTGCGGCAGAAATACGGGCGCTGGCAGAAAAATTAGATTTAAAACCTTCTAAATCACTTGGGCAGAACTTTGTAATCGATGCCAATGTTTGTCGCAAAATTGTCCGTACAGCAGGTGTAACTGAAACCGATATCGCGCTAGAAATAGGTCCAGGTCTTGGCTCACTCACCTTGGCCTTAATGGAAGAGGCAGCCAGTGTTGTTGCCGTTGAGATTGATGCACGTTTAGCAAACCAACTGCCCATAACTGCCCAAGCACACAGTGATCGCGCACAATTGTTGACTGTTATAAATCAAGATGCACTTCAACTAAAAACTTTGCCAGTTGAGCCAACAGTGTTGGTGGCAAATCTTCCCTACAACATTTCAGTTCCAGTATTTCTGCATTTACTTGAGGTATTACCAACTCTGCGCAGCGGCGTCGTAATGGTGCAAGCTGAAGTCGCTGATCGTCTTGCAGCCAAACCCAACACCAAAGAATATGGAATTCCATCTGTGAAAGCTGCCTGGTGGGCGGAAGTTAGTGGTGCAGGATCTGTTTCACGATCAATTTTCTGGCCCGCGCCAAATGTTGATTCCAAATTAGTTGGATTTAAACGCCGTGCAACACCAGGCGATGAACGATTGCGTAAGGAAGTTTTCACCATTATCGATCTAGCATTCGCCCAACGTCGCAAAATGTTGCGCTCCGCACTTTCATCACGTTATGGCGGATCGGCAGCAGCAGAAGCACACCTAAGCGCCGCAGGAATCGATCCAACTTTGCGCGGTGAATCGCTGGATATCCACGGCTTCTGCAAAATAGCGCAACAAGGTTTAGAGTCTTAGCGTGTCTAGATCATCGAGTACATCTGTAACCGTACGAGTTCCCGCCAAGGTAAATCTGCAATTAGCAGTTGGCCCGCGCGAAGCCGATGGATTTCATAATTTGGTTACCGTTTTTCAAGCTATTTCTATCTATGACGATGTCACGATTACCAAATCAGAACCAGGTAGCGGAATAACAATTGCAATTTCAGGCGATCATAAACATGGCGTTCCAGCAGATGCCACTAACCTGGCGGTAAAAGCAGCGCAATTAATTGCTGATGAATATGACTTTGTAATTGATGCTCATATTGAAGTTAAGAAATCTATTCCGGTTGCAGGCGGTATGGCTGGTGGCAGCGCAAATGCCGCAGCGGTAATCGTCGGATTAAATGAGCTTTATGACTTAGATATTTCGCGCGAAGAGTCTCTAGAATTTGGCGCAAGGTTGGGAAGTGATGTTCCATTTATGATCACCGGCGGCACAGCAATTGGCCAAGGACGTGGTGATCAATTAACCGCAGCCCTTTCACGAGGCACTTATCACTGGGTATTGGCGCTTTCATCTGTTGGGCTTTCTACACCTGCCGTTTATCAAGAATGTGATCGCCTGCGCGCTGGCTTAGATATTGCAGCACCGCAAACAAGTGATGCGCTAATGCAATCTTTATTGGCTGCAGACCCAAAGGCAGTTGGTTTAGCACTTCAAAATGATCTGCAATCGGCTGCTTGTTCGCTGCGCCCAGCACTTACTTTGGTACTAGATGTTGGCGAAGAATATGGCGCACTTGGCGCAATTGTTTCGGGTTCAGGTCCGACAGTTGCCTTCTTAGTTGAAAATGAAGAGCAAGGGCTAGATCTGGCAGTTGCACTTACCTCAAGTGGAGTAGTGGGTAACGTGGCACGCGCATTTGGCCCGGTGCCTGGTGCCAAAGTTATTTAATTTTCCTCTAAGTGGGCGGCGAGAGTACTTAATAACTCCGCCAAAGCGTTTCGTTCTTCACGAGTTAAACCTGTTAACAATTCGCGCTCATGTTCGAGCAATCCTTCCAGCGCCCTATCAACTGCGCGCATTCCGGATGCCGTTAAAGTTACGAGTGATCCACGTCCATCGGCCGGATCTGGTTGGCGAGTAATTAGCTTTAATTCTTCTAAACGATCTAAACGATTTGTCATCGTGCCGCTGGTGACGAGCGTTTCTTGCATTAGTGCGCCAGGGGAGAGTTGATATGGATCCCCGGCGCGACGAAGTGCCGCGAGAACATCGAAGCCCCAATTTTCTAAATCAGCGAATGCATCACGGCGCGCGATATCTAAATTGCGAGAAATTCTAGAAATACGACTTAGGACAGCGAATGGACTGAGATCTAGATCCGGGCGTTCGCGCTTCCAAGCCGCGATGAGGCGGTCGACTTCATCACGGTGCGCGCTCATAGAGGACAGGTTAGCGGCGCTAATGGTCGCCAGCACTCATTGTTATGAGGGAGAATATGCGTTCCGCCATTGTGTAGTGGCTAGCACATGGGCCTTTGAAGCCCAGGGTCCAGGATCGATACCTGGTGGCGGAGCAATTTATATTGCCCGCCGAAGGAGAAGGCGGAGCCATCAAATGGATCAAGAGCGACCAGTTAGACTTACCCATATGAGTGCAAACCTCGAGATGGTTGTTGTTCTCGCCGCCGGTGAAGGCACTCGTATGAAATCTTCCACACCAAAAGTTCTGCACGAAGTTGCTGGTCGCACTTTGGTTGGCCATGTTTTAAAGGCAGTTGATTCACTAAAACCAAAGCATGTTCGCGTTGTTGTCGGTGCTGGACGCGAAGCAGTTGAGGCGCACTTAGCCCAAGTTGCGCCAGGCGTCACAACAGTCTTTCAGGAACGTCGCGGCGGTACTGGCCATGCAACGCAATTAGCGCTCGCAGGTACAAATATTTCGGGAACAATCTTAATTCTGGCTGGTGATACACCGATGCTAACCGGGCAATCATTACAAGAACTGCTGAAACTGCATCACGCGGGTGGTTTCACCGCATCCGTACTAACTGCCGAACACCCAGACCCAACTGGTTATGGGCGCATAGTTCGTGGTGATGACGGCTCGCTACTTCGCATAGTTGAAGAGCGCGATGCCGACGATTTTGTGAAAGCGATCTACGAAGTAAATTCTGGAGTTTACGCCTTCGATGCCAAAGCTCTAACAGGTGCTATCGGGAAGCTCAGTACTGATAATTCGCAAGGTGAACTTTATTTAACTGATGTCATCGAAATTTTGCGCAATGAAGGTGGAACTATTGCCGCAGCGCTGATTGAAGATTTCATCGAAATTCTGGGCGTTAATGACCGTGTGCAGTTGGCAGAAAGTGCGGCGTTATTACGCGATCGCATTAATGAAGAATTTATGCGCGCTGGCGTCACGATTGTTGACCCAACAACAACTTGGATCGATGCAACAGCAGAAATTGCTAGCGATGTAACTATCTATCCTGGCACTGCAATTCTGGGCAGTTCCAAGATAGCTACTGGCGCGATTATTGGCCCGCGCACAACTTTAGAATCTTGCACTGTTTTAGCTGGTGCAAAGATTGTGGAATCAAATTGTATTAATGCAACTATTGGTAAAGATGCTCAAGTTGGCCCTTACTCATACCTTCGCAAAGACACCGTTCTTGGAACAGGTGCAAAAGCAGGCGCATTTGTCGAAATGAAAAACGCCAAAGTTGGAGATGGCTCAAAAGTTCCCCATCTTTCATACGTTGGTGATGCAACGATTGGCGAAGGAACAAATATCGGGGCTGCAACTATTTTTGTTAACTACGACGGTGTTGAAAAACATCACACCACAGTCGGAGATCACGTTCGCATCGGAAGCGATTCGATGTTAGTTGCACCAGTTTCAATAGGTGACGGTGCTTACACTGCGGCGGGATCTGTAATAACTGAAGATGTTCCGCCCGGTGCCATGGGTGTCGCTAGAGGTAAGCAACGAAATGTATTAGGTTGGGTCATGCGCAAGCGATCCGGTACACAATCTGCCAAAGCTGCTGCGCGACATAGCGACGAGAAGAAAGGCTAATTTCCTTGAGCGAAATCCGTTTGTCCTCAGAGAAAAGACTCCGACTCTTTTCGGGGCGCGGATTTCCCGAACTTTCAGATGCTGTTGCTGCAGAACTCGGCATTCCTTTAACACCAACATCTGCTTATGACTTTGCAAATGGTGAAATATTTGTTCGCTTTGAAGAATCGGTTCGCGGTTGCGATGCTTTCGTAATTCAAAGCCACACCGCACCAGTAAATAAGCAGATCATGGAACAACTAATCATGATCGATGCCCTAAAGCGCGCATCAGCCAAACGCATCACAGTTGTCGCACCGTTTTACGGATATGCCCGTCAAGATAAAAAACATCGTGGACGCGAGCCAATTACTGCTCGATTGATGGCAGACCTCTACAAAACTGCTGGCGCCGATCGTTTAATGGTTGTTGATCTTCACACTTCACAAATTCAAGGTTTCTTCGATGGTCCAGTGGATCATTTATTCGCGCTACCAATGCTGGCAAACTATGTTGGCAGCAAAGTGGACCGCACACGTCTGACGATTGTTTCACCTGACTCTGGTCGCGTCCGTGTTGCAGAACGTTGGTCTGAACTACTTGGTGGATGCCCAATCGCATTTATTCATAAAACCCGCGATCCACGCGTTCCAAATGAATCCCAAACTGGAAAAGTTGTCGGTGAAGTTGAAGGACAAACTTGCGTTGTTATCGATGACATGATCGATACCGCTGGCACAATTACCAAGGCAGTAGATGCACTTTTTGCAGCTGGTGCAAAAGAAGTAATCGTCGCCGCAACTCACGCAGTATTTTCTGGCCCTGCCGTCGATCGCCTAAAGGCATCAAAGGTCACCGAAGTTGTTGTTACAGATTCGCTCCCACTTGATGAAGATAAGCGCTTCGATGGCTTGACCGTCCTCTCGATCGCCCCACTTCTTGCGCGTGCCATTCGTGAAGTCTTCGAGGATGGGTCAGTTACTAGTCTTTTTGACGGCCACAGCTAACTCAGGCTAATATCTCCCCATAGTTTCCGGCGAGGGTGAAAAACTCCGTAATCGACGGTAAGGATTTAACTCCTGCTGGGACTTTGTGAAGTATCCGAAGTATCCAGATCGAAACAAATCAAATTCAAAACAAACAGGAGTAAATAAAATGGCAGAAATCAAGATCACCGGCACAACACGTACCGAATTCGGTAAAGGTGCGTCTCGTCGTGCACGCGTAGCAGGTCTTGTTCCTGCAGTTATCTACGGCCACGGCGAAGCGCCAAAGCACATCACTCTTCCAGCGCGCGAACTTGGCGTTGCACTTAAGCAATCAAACGTTCTTCTGCAAGTCACCATTGATGGCAAAGAGGAGTTAACTCTTCCTAAGGCAATTGTTCGCCACCCGCTAAAGCAGATCCTCGAGCACATCGACCTAGTTGCTGTTCGTCGCGGTGAAAAGGTAACTGTTGCAGTTCCAGTCCACACCGAAGGTGAACATGATCGCGACGGAATTCTCGAGCATGTGCACAACACAATCGATGTTGAAGTTGAGGCAACTGCAATTCCTTCATTCTTCACACTTGATCTAACAGGTCTTGCAGCCGGTCAATCACTCTATGCAGAAAACATAACTCTTCCTGCTGGCGTTGTACTGATCTCTGACCCACGCACAATCGTGGTTCACCTATCTGAGCGTTCAACTGCGGTTGAAGAAGTTGCAGTAGTCGCACCTGATGCAGATGCAGCAGCGGTTCCAGCACCTGATGCAGAGAAGAAGGACTAACTAGCCTTACTCTTTCTCTTGTGAGTTCATCTCCTTGGATAATTGTTGGTCTCGGTAACCCGGGCGAACAATATGAAGCCACTCGCCACAACGTTGGTCAGATGGTTATTGCTGAACTCGCTAAACGTCACAGCGTAAAACTCAGTACCCATAAGTCACGCACCGACACCGCCGCCTACAAGTTAGGCGTAGGTGTCGATGCTTTTTCTGTGATCCTTGCAAAGTCAAAGAGTTATATGAATGAATCTGGTGGACCGATTAAGGCACTTGCCAACTTCTATTCAGTTGAGCCAAACCAAATTATCGTTTTACATGACGAACTCGACATCCCATATGCAGCAATTCGCGCCAAGATTGCTGGCGGCGATAATGGCCACAATGGTTTGAAATCACTTACCTCAGCTTTTGATAGCCCCGAATATTTCCGAGTGCGCCTCGGAATTGGTCGCCCTATGGGACAGCAAGATCCAGCAGACTTTGTATTAAAGCAATTTAGCAAGGAAGAGAAGAAAGAACTTGCTGATTTCTTATATCGTGGCGCAGATGTTGTCGAATCTTTGATTGAAAAAGGGCTTGATTTCACCCAATCGAAATTTAATTCCTAGGCTAATCAGCCGGTATTGCGCAGGCCTGCGGCAACTCCGTTGATTGTGAGCAACAGAGCACGAATTAACATGGCATCGGATGAATCACCAGCAGTGCGCACGCGATGGAGCAAGTTAACCTGCAGCAAATGAAGTGGGGATAAATAAGCATCACGAACCTGAAGCGTGCGCGCCAAGATTGGCTGATCACCAAGCAGAGTTGTTTTGCCAGTTAACGTCAATATCTCTTTTACGGTTAGCTCAAATTCTTCCGTGATTGTCTCCAAGAAGTGGTGTAACTCTTTAGGAACAAGGGTTTCCACATATCGCTTAGCAGTTACCAGATCTGTTTTAGCAAGAGTCATTTCAACATTGCTGATAAATGTGTGGAAGAAATGCCAATCAACCAACATGGTCTTTAATACATCGGTCTTTCCGGCCTCGCGCGCTGCCTTTAGCCCAGAACCAACGCCATACCAACCAGGAACAATCTGACGTGATTGAGTCCAACCAAATACCCAAGGAATCGCGCGCAAAGAATCTAAACCGCCTGCAGCATCTGGGCGACGTGATGGACGCGAACCAAGAAAGAGATTTCCCAGTTGTTCTACTGGTGTTGAAGCATAAAAATATGCGGGTAGATCAGGGTGATCAATTAAAGCGCGATAGCGCGCAAAAGATGAATCACTAATTAAATTCATGCATTCATTCCATTGTGCAAGATCAGCTGGGCTTTGTCGCGGCCCACGATTGAGAATTGTTGCCTCAAGGGATGCAGCCAGTGTTAGTTCTACGTTTTCGCGAGCAAGTGCGGGCAATGAGTACTTATCGCTAATTACTTCACCTTGTTCAGTCATTTTTATCTGGCCATCAACTGAACCCCAAGGCAGTGCAACCAGCGCGTCATAAGTTGGGCCGCCACCGCGACCAACAGAACCACCGCGACCATGGAATAGACGAAGTGTTACGCCATATTTCATTGCGACATCACGCAACGCACGCTGTGCACGGTGAATTTCCCACTGGCTAGTTGCGATGCCAGCATCTTTATTTGAATCAGAGTAACCAAGCATTACTTCTTGAATATCGCCACGAAGAGCAACTAGCTCGCGATAAGTGGGATCGCTAAGCAGTTTTTCTAAAATTTCACCGGCAGCGCGCAGTTCGGCAACAGTTTCAAGCAGTGGAGCAAAGCCAATCTTGGCAACTTTCTTATCTAGGTCTACCAAACCAGCTGCTTTGCCTATGACGGCGGCAGCAATTAGATCATCTGCTCCCTTGGTCATTGAAACGATATAGGTCTCGATAACTTCAGAACCGAAACGCCCAATCAGATCAGCAATGGCCTTGAATGTGTCGAAAGTTTTTTGTGCTGCAGCATCTAGTGAATCTGTTTTGATTGCCGTTGCGGCCGCCAGCGCTTTAATAAGAATTGGGAACTTATCTGAATGTGAAAGTTCTAGATAGCCCGATGGCATCACCTGCTGTAAAAGTTTGTGATGCGCATCTGAATGTTCGCGAATATCCAAAGTGGCGTGCGTTAAACCAAATGCTGCGATGCTGCGGATTGTGCGCTCTAGTAAGCCAGTTGCAATTAGCTCGCCCCGGTGAGCAAATAGTGAATCACGCATCAGTGAGAGGTCGGCGATTAGTTCTGCAGAATTTGCATAGTCGCGCCCTAGTACATGTGGACCACCGACTGCGTGGCGATTACGAGTAAATGCCAACCGGTGCGCGATCGCTGTTGCTTTCAAGCGATAAGGCTCTTGTTGATTTAGGCGCAAGAAGCGCGGCTCAAATTCTGGGATATTTTTCAGATCTGCGGCCACAGATGTAAGCAGTTCTGGGGTAGCACCAACAATTCTTGTTGAAACAGAAAGTACTTGACGTAATTGATCCATCGCAGAGATGGTGGTGCGAATTGCATGTCCTACTTGTAGAACAACGGCATCTTCGGTTACTTGTGCGGTGATATTTGGATTTCCATCACGATCTCCACCTATCCAAGTACCAAAAGTCAGCGGGCGTGCGCCAACTGGCAGATCAATATTAAGACGCTTTAATTCGCGCGCAAAATCGTTTAGAACCTCCGGAACTGTGTTCTTGGCAAGATCATCTAAATAATAAAGTGCGTTCATCGCCTCATCGAGCGGCTCTGGGCGATCTAGGCGAAGCTCATCGGTCTGCCAAAGAAGATCAACGGTTTCGGCAAGACGTTCGTTCTGACGCGGGTTGGAATCTTCATCTAATAATTTTGCTACTTCACCAAGTTTGTTAAGAATTGAGCGACGTGCCGCCTCGGTTGGGTGAGCAGTAAATACTGGGCGAACCGATAATTCGCCGATCCATTCTTCTAATTGTTCGTGTGTAAATTTATGTCCAGGTGTTTGCGCTTTGTACGCCTCTTCAATTTTATCAATTGCGCGACTGAGCCAAGATCCACCTGCTGCGCGAGTTTGCGCCAGCACCCTGGCACGGTGAACTTGTTCGGCAACATTTGCTAAATGGAAATAAGTACTAAATGCACGCACCAGTTGTACGGAATCTTCCACGGAAAGATTTTCAAGAAGTTCGGTGCCGCCACCTTCGCGCACTGCTTTGCGAACCGACTCAACTAAATCAAGAAGCTCTTGTCCTTCTTGGCGAACCAGTGATTGACCTAAAAGGTCGCCAAGTTTGCGAACATCGCTGCGTAATAGCGCATCGTCATTGGCAAGTGAAGGGGTTGGCTGCACTGGCCTATCCTCTCAGGATTACTCGCGATTTAGTTGCGTGATTATCCGCGTTAGACTTGGGACATCAAGCCCCCTCCCTTTTTGGGAACGGGGTTAAAGCCGTTTTCTCACATAGTGGAAGTAGGTAGAACCGAATGCGCGCATTGGTGGCGATGATTGGCAGCGATCTGGCTGTTGCATCCTGCCTGCGCGATTCCAGCAAAATTATTGCACCTGCCTCGACATATCCATTCTTAATAGCGCACCGTGCGAAAGATAAGCCGCTATTAATTGTGACAAGTTCAAGCCGCGGTGCAGAAGATTTAGCCAATGATCTCCGCGAATTACACGGCCAAGTTCTGGAATTTCCATCTTGGGAAACTTTGCCGCACGAGCGCCTGAGTCCGCGAAGTGACACTGTGGCCCGTCGCTTAGCAACACTTTCCGCGCTGGCAGTGCCGAATAATGAAAACACAATTGTCGTAGCACCTATACGCGCCGTGATTCATCGCTTCATTGCAGATTTAGCCAGCCAACCTATGCAGACTTTTGAAATTGGAAGTGAAGTTGATTTAACAACTCTTATTACCCACCTGACCGAATTGGCTTACACGCGCACTGATCTTGTGGAAAAGCGTGGCGAATTCGCAGTGCGCGGCGGCATTATCGATCTCTTCCTACCTTTATCTGAACATCCAGTCCGCATTGATTTCTTTGGCGATGAAATTGAAGAGATGAGTTTCTTTGATGTATCCAGCCAACGCACAACTTCCCCGGTGGTCGGCAAATTATCTGTTCTGCCTTGCCGTGAACTTTTATTAACGCAAGCCATTCGCGCGCGAGCTGAAGCTGCTAAAGAAGAATATCCGGCTGCACTTGAAATTTTAGATCGCATTGCACAGGGGATCACTACCGAAGGAATGGAATCACTTATTCCGATTTTGATTGAAAAGACCGAAACAATTTTGCAACGCATGCCCGCTGGTACAGAAGTGATCTTTATCGATGATGAGCGAATTCGCATGCGCAACATTGATCTACTTGCAACTAATCTGGAATTCTTTGAGGCGGCGTGGTCGCATGCGGCACTGGGCGCGGCAGCACCTTTGCCAGTTACCGATGCAACTTATTTGTCTTGGGAAGGCTTGCAAGAAGATATTTCTCGCTGCCAGCTGATCACGCGCGCACTTAACCCTTTCGGTTCTGACTTAGATACATCTGCAACGTTCTTGGATTACAACGCAATTGATCCCTTGCGTGCAGATATCGACCGCGCCGTAACTGCTTTGCAGGAGGCGATAGACGCTGATTTCTCAATTATTTTCTCGGCGGCGGGCCACGGTATGGCTGAGCGTTATGCTGGGATATTTCGCAATGCGGATCTGCCCGTTGTGATCGTGCCTGAATTAAGAGCGATCCCAACTAAAGCTAGCGTGCATATAACCCAATCTTCGATTGCACATGGTTTTTCATCACTTTCTTCGCGCATACTTTTTATTACAGAGCGCGACTTAACAGGCAGTAAAGCATCGGCAAAAGATGGCGCGCGTATGCCATCTAAGCGCAAACAAGCAGTTGATCCACTTGAATTACGTGCTGGTGATTTCGTGGTTCATGAACAACACGGAATTGGCCGCTATGTTGAAATGGTGCAGCGCACTATTGGTGGCATCACCCGCGAATATTTAGTCATTGAATACGCACCCGCCAAACGTGGTCAACCAGGTGATCGCGTCTTTGTTCCAACCGATACTTTAGAACAAGTTAGTAAATACATCGGCGGTGAGTCACCAACAGTTCATCGCATCGGCAGTGGTGAGTGGCAGAAAGCAAAAGGTCGCGCGCGAAAGGCAGTTAAGCAAATTGCGGGCGAGCTAATTCGACTTTATGCCGCGCGCACAAGTTCGCCAGGTTACGCGTTCTCACCAGATACACCATGGCAGCGCGAACTAGAAGATGCCTTTTCATATATCGAAACTCCAGATCAGCTTTCCACAATCGAAGAAGTCAAGCGCGATATGGAGAAGCCTTATCCAATGGATCGCATTATTTGTGGCGACGTAGGATATGGAAAGACCGAGATTGCAATTCGTGCCGCATTTAAAGCGGTGCAAGATGGCAAACAAGTTGCTGTATTAGTTCCGACAACTTTGCTGGTGCAACAACATGCTAAAACATTTGCCGAAAGATATGCCGGCTTTCCAATTCGCGTTGCTGGGCTATCACGCTTTAACTCTGCGAAAGAGTCCAAGGAAATATTGGCCGAGCTAACCACGGGCAGTGTTGATGTGGTTATTGGAACGCACCGCTTGTTATCGCAAGATGTCGTATTTAAAGATCTTGGGCTAGTCGTTGTAGATGAAGAACAGCGCTTTGGCGTAGAACAGAAAGAATCACTTAAAAAGATGCGCACCACGGTGGATGTTTTGGCAATGTCAGCAACGCCTATTCCGCGCACACTTGAGATGGCAGTGACGGGCATTCGCGAAATGTCCACGATCACAACGCCGCCTGAAGAACGCCATCCGATTCTTACCTATGTTGGACCTTCTGAAGATGCGCAGATACGTGCCGCAATTCACCGCGAGTTATTGCGCGATGGACAAGTTTTCTATATTCACAATCGAGTGGAATCAATTGATCGCGCCGCTGCCAAAATTCAAGAGTTGGTACCCGAAGCGCGCATCCGAATTGCGCATGGTCAGATGAGTGAGGGTTTACTGGAAGATGTGATCCTGGGATTCTGGAACCGTGATTTTGATGTACTTGTCTGCACAACGATTGTGGAAAGCGGATTAGATATTGCAAATGCAAATACTTTGATTGTGGAACGTGCTGAAAATTTTGGTCTATCTCAGTTGCATCAGTTGCGTGGTCGCGTCGGACGCGGACGCGATCGCGCCTATGCTTATTTCTTATATCCACCTGACCAGCCGCTGACTGAGATTGCACTTGATCGCCTTAAAACAATTGCAACCAATACTGATCTTGGGGCGGGGATGCGGGTTGCACTTAAAGATCTAGAAATTCGCGGTGCTGGAAATTTACTTGGTGGTGAGCAATCAGGGCATATTGCAGATGTGGGCTTTGATTTATACATGCGCATGGTTGGTGAAGCAGTAAATGATTACAAGACAGGAATAATTGATAAGGAAGAAGAAGTTCACGAGTGCAAAGTCGAACTTCCAGTTAACGCCCACCTTTCAGAAAGCTATGTTCCAGGTGAGCGCCTGCGCCTTGATCTATATCGTCGCTTAGCCGACGTTGCTAAACCAGAAGATGTTCAAGGGATTCGTGAAGAGTTACTAGATAGATTCGGAGAACTTCCTGAAGAAGCAGTTGCCTTATTGGCGGTTGCGCAATTGCGCGCACTTGCCAAATCACACGGGATTCACGAAGTGGTGGCATCCGGAAAGTTCTTGCGCCTTACGCCTTTAACTCTGCCGGAATCTCGTCAATTACGTTTAACGCGCCTTCATCCCGGCTCCATATATAAAGGTCCAACGCGCACCGTGCTTGTTACTTTGCCGAAAAACCCTGCATGGAGCCCGTCTCAACCTGCTGCTGAAATAGTGGATACTTCTCTCCTGACCTGGGTTACCGAGGTCGTCGACCAATTAACGAGAGTGAGCACAACGTGAAGAAGATTCTGGCTGTCCTAACAATTGCATCAGCTTTGCTTCTTACCGGCTGCTCACAAACCAATGAAGCAGCATCCATTGGTGGTTTCAAGATTTCACAAACTGATTTACAAGCCAGCATCGATGCAGTCATTGCCGAGCGCGCCAAGGTTGATTCATCTCAAATGCAGCTTGAAACGGGCGATGAGCTAAATCGCGGACAACTTCGCTTTAAGATTTTGATGCACACCTTCGATGAGATCGCTAAAGAGTTAAAGATTGAAGTTACATCTAGCAACGTTGAGGCGAAGAAGGCAACTATTACTGAATCTGTTGGTGGAAAGACTGAACTTCCAAAGAATTTGGTAAATGCTGCGATCGCGCAAGCAGATTTTGATACCTATGTCCGCGCCATCGTTATCTCTGAACAGATCACCTCTGCCCTTGCCGCATCTGGTGTTGCCGAAGAAGAGATCGCTACCAAGCTTGGCCAACTCCTTTCAGCAAAAGCAAAAGAACTAGGCGTGAAAATTAATCCTCGTTATGGCTTCTGGGATGTTGAGGCTGGCGATGTCGTCGCAGCCAACGTAACCGGAGATGCTGTAGCTCCTGCTGCTAAGTAAGTAAATGTCTGCTTCCGAACTTCAACGCCTGGTTGAGGTAATGGATCGGTTGCGTTCACCTGGCGGATGTCCGTGGGATGCAGAACAAACTCACGAATCCTTGATTAAGTATTTGCTGGAAGAGTCATACGAATTTATTGACTCGGTAGATGCCAAAGATCGCGAAGGCATGCGTGAAGAACTCGGTGATGTATTACTACAAGTTTATTTCCATGCCCGGATGGCGCAAGATCATCCAACGGATCCATTTTCCATTGAAGATGTGGCTCGGGGCATTGCCGACAAATTAATTCGCCGCCATCCACACGTTTTTGAGAACTTAGAAGTTTCTGGAACTCAAGAAATTATTGAGAACTGGGAAGAGATAAAGGCGAAAGAGAAGGGCCGCACATCAGCTTTAGATGGCGTTGCACTTGCGCAACCAGCGCTGCCCTTAGTTGAAAAACTTCTTTATCGCGCAGAAAAATATAAAGTTCATGTGCAGTTAACTAAATATGAAAGTGATAAGCCTGCGACCGAAGAGAGCGTTGGTGAAGCCCTGGCATCAATAATCGCTTGGGCGCGTGATAACGAGATTGACCCGGAAAACGCGCTTCGCCTATACGGCCGCCAAATCGCGGCGCAGATTAAGGATGCCGAGTCGCGGTAGTATTGCCTTATACCGTTCAGCGCCGAGCGTGCATATAGGTAAGTTAATTCTGAGGAGATATCCAAATGGCAATTATCGAAGCAATCGGCGCCCGTGAAATTCTTGACTCGCGTGGAAACCCAACTGTTGAAGTAGAAATCGAACTCGAAGATGGCACACAGGCCCGCGCCGCAGTTCCAAGTGGTGCATCAACCGGCGCATTTGAAGCAGCCGAACTTCGTGATGGCGATAAGCAGCGCTACCTCGGTAAAGGCGTTCTCAAGGCCGTTGACTTTGTTAACAATGAATTAGCTCCAGCAATTGAAGGTATGGATTCACAAGATCAGCGCCTGATCGATGAAGAGATGATCAAACTAGATGGCACACCAAATAAATCACGCCTCGGTGCAAATTCGATTCTTGGTGTTTCACTGGCTGTTGCTAAAGCATCTGCAGAGTCTGCAGATCTTTCACTCTTCCGCTACATCGGCGGACCAAACGCGCACGTCTTGCCAGTACCAATGATGAACATCCTCAACGGCGGCGCACATGCTGATACCAACGTAGATATCCAAGAATTTATGATTGCTCCAATTGGTGCCGAAACATTCCGCGAATCACTTCGCTGGGGTGCCGAGATCTATCACGCACTTAAGGCTGTTCTAAAAAAGCGCGGACTTGCCACATCTGTTGGCGATGAAGGTGGCTTTGCACCAAACCTAGAAAGCAACCGTGCCGCACTTGATTTGATCATCGAAGCCATTGAAGCTGCCGGCTTTAAACCAGGCAAGGAAATCGGACTTGCCATGGATGTTGCCGCAACTGAATTCCACGAGAACGGCAAGTACAAGTTTGAAGGCTCACTTCGTTCATCTGATGAAATGATCGCTTATTACGCAGAGCTAGTTGGCTCATACCCAATCGTTTCTATCGAAGATCCACTAAATGAAGAAGATTGGGCTGGCTGGAAGTCAATGACAACTTCCCTTGGCTCAAAGATTCAGATTGTTGGCGATGATTTATTCGTAACAAATCCAATTCGCCTTGCAAAAGGCATCGAAACAGATACCGCAAACGCGCTTTTGGTTAAGGTAAATCAGATCGGAACTCTTACTGAAACTCTTGATGCTGTAGATATGGCGCACCGCGCGAACTACCGCAGCATGATGTCGCACCGTTCAGGTGAGACAGAAGATGTGACTATTGCTGATTTGGCTGTTGCAACCAACTGCGGACAGATCAAGACTGGCGCACCATCGCGCACAGAGCGTGTTGCTAAATACAACCAACTACTTCGCATCGAAGAAGAACTTGCAGAAGGCGCCGTATTTGCAGGACGCGGCGCATTCCCTCGCTTCAAAGGATAGTTAAGGCTTAAAGATGCGACGCGGACGACGTAGTTATTCCTCTCGCCGTCGTCCGTCAAACCGTCGTCGCACACGCCGTAACGCTCGCCCTTTAGCGCTTATCGCAATCATCTTTGCATTCACGTTGACGCTTGCGCCACCGATTAAGAATTACTTCACCCAACGTGCTCAAATCAACTCACTTAAATCACAAGTAGCAACAGATCGCACCGCACTTGATGCCGCCCGCGCCGAACTAAATCTTTGGCGCGACCCGAGTTACATCAAATCACAAGCGCGCGAACGTCTTCACTTTGTGATGCCCGGTGAGCGTCAATACATCGTGACTGGCACCGACATTGATAAGGCCGAACCACAAACCACAAAGGTGGTCTCACAACTACCAGAAGGTGCCCCTTGGTACACCAAACTGATTGCAACAGTTACTGAATCTGGTCTTTAATAGATGAGCGATAAAGCAACACAGAAAGACCTAGATTGCATCGAAACCCAACTTGGTCGCACACCACGCGATGTGCACGCCATCGCTTATCGCTGTCCTTGTGGCAATCCCGCAGTAGTTGAAACACCACCGCGCCTTAGCCACGGTGAACCATTTCCAACTTTCTATTACGCAACGTGCCCACGGTTAACCGCTGCAATTTCTACCCTGGAATCAACTGGGCTAATGGCAGAAATGAATGAGCGTTTAGCAGTTGATGCCGAACTATCTGGCGCATATGCCGCAGCCCATGATGACTACCTCGCAGCACGAGCAGCGCTGCAGATGGATGTTCCTGAAGTCGAAGGAATTTCTGCAGGTGGAATGCCTAACCGCGTTAAATGTTTACATTCACTTGTTGCACATTCACTTTCTGCAGGTCCAGATGTTAATCCACTTGGTGATGAAGCACTTTCTAAACTGCCTGATTGGTGGAAAGAGCAACCATGCGAGTAGCAGCCATAGATTGTGGCACTAACTCCATTCGTCTCCTTATCGCTGATATAGATGGCACAAACTTTCGTGAAGTGATTCGCTTGATGGAAGTTGTCCGCCTAGGACAAGGCGTTGATAAAACCGGTCAGTTTCACCCAGATGCAATCACTCGGACGCTCGCAGCCGTTGATATTTATGCCGCAGAGATTGCAAAACGCGGCGTAGAAAAGATTCGCTTCTGCGCGACCAGTGCCACACGTGATGCCACTAACCGCGATATTTTCATCGAAGGCGTTTTCGAACGTTTAGGCATTCGCCCAGAAGTTATTTCAGGTGAAGAAGAAGCACGCCTATCTTTTATGGGTGCAACCAAAGATTTACCAGCAACCGATGGACCATTTTTAGTTGTTGATATTGGTGGCGGCTCAACTGAATTCGTCTTTGGAACCGAATCAGTTGAATCAGCAAAGAGTGTGAATATCGGATGTGTTCGTATGTCTGAGCGCCATTTCACTGGTGATTTACCTGATCCTGGTCAAGTGGCTGCAGCAACTGAAGATATTGATGAAGCAATCGCACAAGCTGCAAAAATTGTCCCAATAACAAAAGCAAAAACTCTGATCGCAGTAGCCGGCACTGCAACAACTGTTGCCGCCGCAGCCCTTGACCTGCCCGAATACGATCGCTACGCGATTCATCTTTCACATATTCCTGCCAAAAAAGTTCATCAAGTATCACAATCATTTATCAAGATGACCCGCACGCAACGTGAATCACTTGGATATATGCACCCAGGTCGCGTCGACGTTATTTCTGCAGGATCGCTGGTTCTCTCTCGCATCATGCGTGCAACTGGAGCCGCCGAATTCGTCGCATCCGAATCCGACATCCTCGATGGAATGGCCTGGTCGCTTGTATAAATCGCTTGATCTTTTAGATTCAGCAATTGTTAAGTGCAAGAAGTGTCCACGCCTGGTGCAATGGCGCGAAGAAGTTGCTGTCGTAAAACGCAAGGCGTATGAAAATGAAAAGTATTGGGGCAAGCCTGTTCCGGGTTTCGGCCCTGCAAATGCGCAAATAGTTATCCTTGGGCTCGCACCTGGTGCACACGGCGCCAATCGCACCGGACGAGTATTTACTGGCGATTCATCAGGGGATTGGCTCTATAAGTCACTCCACAAAAATGGCCTTGCCAAGATCCCAACTAGTAAAAGCAAAGATGATGGCCAAGAGTTAATCAACACTCGAATTCTCTGCGCCGTTCGATGTGCACCACCGGATAACAAACCAAGTACCGAAGAGAAAAATACCTGCGCACCTTTCTATAAAGATGAGATCGCACTATTAATGCCAACTGCAAGATCCTTCCTTGCACTTGGAAACCTTGCCTGGACCACTCTGCTTGCAACGCTTACAGAACTTGGTTGCGAGATTCCAAAGCCAAAACCAAAATTTGGCCACGGTGCTACTGCAACGTTTATTGGCCCAGATGGAATCAAAAGAACGATTATTGGCAGTTACCATCCCAGTCAACAGAACACATTTACAGGCAAATTAACGGAAAAAATGTTGGATTCAGTAATAAAAAAGGCAAGTAGACTCTGAGACTTATCACGTGGCCCCGATAGCCCAATGGCAGAGGCAGAGGACTTAAAATCCTCCCAGTGTGGGTTCGACCCCCACTCGGGGCACAACTTCGTGCTTAAAGTATCGCGCACTCACTAGAAATATCTCCTAAAGTGCGTACTCTGCTGTTGTGAGATATTCGAAGTCATTGGTTAAGAAAAAGTATTGGCAAAAAGTATTTGTCACGTTTTTGTCGGTAACTTTTCTTCTGGTTAATTCAACTGGAGCGGACTCGGCAATTACCTTTGGCAAGATGTGGGTATCTGTTTTACAGAGTGGGCTGGGTGTATCTTCGCCTACGAGTTTTCACACCGGAACTAATAAAACATTCACTGCCTCTTTTCCACTTTGTGATAGTGATAAGGGTTTTCCTTGTATAAACAAACTTCTTGTTCGTAAACTTGGCGCTAAAACTTGGACTCATATGCGCCCTTGGGGAAAAGTTGCTGCAAAAAAGAACTGCCAATTCTGTAAATATACGACTTGGGAATCAATTCCGGATAAGAATCTGCCTGCTGGAGGCGAAGCATATAATTGGTCAGCCAGTGGTTTTGAAGAAGTAAGCCTTAGTGCATCATTAAGTGGCTACTTCACAGGAGATCCAAATAGTTTTGGCACATCTGATGGTATGACATATCAACCGACCGGCTTGGGTGTAGAGATACTTGATGCTTTTAGAAATGCACCAGAAAATGAATATGAAGTACATTTAAAATTGGGCTTGTTCTCCAAGTCGCTTTCTGGTTGGTTTATCGGTCGTTTGGCCCGCCCATCATTAGATTTAACAAGTAGTGGAGATCTCACTATTTCAGGTGAATCAATATTACTCCAGAACGCAGGAAGTGAAATTAATTATAGTGATTTACCACCTGACTGGATTGCTGACCTTGTGAAAGAGTGTATTCCACTTTCCTATTGCGGATTTGAAAGTGATCCGCAATCCTGGAATGAACATACGCCTTGGCAGAGCATTGGTTACCTGGCAAACAATGAGAAAACAATGAAGACATTTTCTCAGTTCGAAAACATTTTTGGGAATAAAGCTCAGAATCAATATAGAATTTGGGCGATTTCTAATTTCAGTGATTGGGTAAAACCAATTTCTAAGATTGGCAACTGTTCTATTTCAGAGGGATTCTTAGGGCTAGTCAGCACAAATTCGACAGTTTTTTCTTCTGACCCGCCAATTGTGATTGATGAAGCACTTTCCTACCGAGTTGGCTCGACACATTTAAGAGCCGATGGAAGTTTAAATAGTGGTAGTTATGGAGTTTCATTACGAAAAGACTTAGCAAAATGCGTATGGGGGGATCAGTTTATTCCAGAATTTATTGGTGTTGAAGTAGCGTACAAGGATGGTAAACCCGAAGTTATTGCCACAAGTTTCAAGTCAACAGATAGTTTCTACAATTTTAATGCATCTGGATTTCATTACTCGATTCCAACCTTAAGTATGAAGAATTTTAAGTCTGAGGTACAACCGTTAAAAGTATCTGTATCTGAAACAGCTACTACCGAAGCAATCGCCAAAATTTCCCCAAAATCAACAGTGAAAAAAACTACAATCACCTGCGCCAAAGGCAAAGTAACCAAGAAAGTAACTGCCGTTAGTCCTAAATGCCCTACCGGGTATAAGAAAAAGCCTTAAAATCCTCCCTGGCTTGGTCCGACCCCCACTCGGGGCACCGGTTTGTGCGTAGCCTGATAATTGGAGTGAAATTCTCAGGAAAATGCCGTTAAATTAGTACTACCTACCTCGCCCCGATTGGGGGAGAGATTTCCTAGAAAGGGAAATTAGTGCGCAGTTCAAATCCTGTTTTAAATCGTTCGAACCGTGGCTTTGCTCAAATGGATGCAACACGTCTCGATAACGATTCACTTGAAGCAACATATGCAGCACCTGCAGCATCTTCACTTCGTACCGGTCGCGTGACCATGGACGATGTTGTTATGCGCACCGCAACGTTGTTTGCCGTGTTGGTTGCAGTCGGAGCATTTGCATGGGGAGCTAATAACCCAGCACTTGCCTTGGTTGGTTTCCTCGGTGGTTTTGTTCTTGCAATGGTAAATATCTTTTCAAAGAAAGTTCGTGTGCCATTTATCGTTGCTTACGCAGCAGCACAGGGCCTTGCACTCGGAACAATTAGCCGTATTTACAACGAGGCTTACTCAGGCATTGTTGGTCAAGCAGTCATCGGAACACTTTGCGCCTTCGGTGGAATCTTGGTGGCATACCGCAGTGGCAAAATCCGCGTAACACCTAAGTTCACTCGCATCATGCTTGGTGCGTTGATGGGTTACTTTGTATTTGGAATTATCACGCTGTTCACTGGCTTCCCAGGAGGACAACTAGGGCTGTTAATCGCAGTTGCTGGTGTTGCACTTGCAACATTCTTCTTAGTTCTAGATTTCGATCAGATCGAACGCACTATTGCGGCAGGGGCTCCACAGGAGGAGTCATGGCGCATGGCCTTTGGTTTGATGGTCACCATCGTTTGGTTGTATATGGAAGTTTTGAGGTTGCTCTCAATTCTTCGCAACAGTGACTAATTAATTTATATTAGTTAAGTAATTAACTAGATTGCCCGAGATGCGAACTCCGCGTCTCGGGCAATTTTGTTGCCACGATTACGGCGATAAACATAAGCCCTGCGCTGACTGCAAAGGCTGGTCGGAAGCCGTAATGATCGGCAATAAAACCAAGTGCAATCGGCGCAACCATCGCACCGGCATCTCCAGCCATCTGGAATAGCGCGATTACTTGACCCCCTTTACCTGTCATCACATCACCAACAATTGCTGCTGTTGAAGAGAGGAAAATTGAGCCAAAGGCGCCAATCACCATTGAGAGAATGAACATCCAAGGTTGAACAGTTCCTACAAGTACGAGCACTGAAATCGTAAGCAGTGATGTGCCCACAAGTGCTGAAAACTTTCGCCCTCTTGAATCAGAGAGTCCACCAGCTTTAATTAATAGCAAACCTTGGATTACAGATGAAATTGTGAACCCAAGACCTAGATAGCCGGCAGTTGATTTCATTTCTTCAACCATAAAGAGCGGAAGTATCGAGCGAGACATTCCAAAAAGAACTGATGCACTGCAGAAAGAGATTGTTAAGGCAATTAGGTAAGGCTTGCTCGCAAGTGCTTCTCGAATAGAAGTTTTCTCTTGCGCAATTTTTTCAGATGGACGAGCTGCGAGTACAGAGTTACGAAGTAAAAAACCACCGGCGGCACTTGAGACAACCAAAAGGATGGCATAAACAAGAAGTGGTGCGCGTAAGGAAATGGCTGTTAGAAACCCGCCGATAACTGGACCAGCCATCATTCCGACAAGAAAACTGCTGTTATAAAGAGATTGGGCGCGTGCTCTTTTAGAGTCATCTGTTGCGCGCAAAATGATCGAACCTGCTGCAACCGAGAACATAGAGGAGCCAAGACCGCCTGCTGCTCGAAAAAACAATAGTTGTTCATAAGTCTGCGCAAATGCTGCCGCGAATGAAGAAAGTGCTACAAAGCCAACTCCGGTTGTATAAACGATTCTTTCACCGAATTTATCAACTAACTTTCCAGCAAACAGTCCGCTAGCAAATCTGGCAAATGCGAAAGCCGAGATGATTGCGCCTACCTGAGCGTTATTTACGCCAAAAGAACGCGCAAACAATGGAATTGTTGGAGCGATGATTCCAAAACCGACTGCAACAAAGAAAGATGCGAAGACAAGAACACCAACCTCACGCGGAAATTCTGCGAAAGGGTTGGTGGGCTTAGTCTTTAGATTCAATTCGAATTAACCGATTGATTCGCCAGCTGATTCTTCACGAGCAGCAGCGTAATCTTTATTGGTGCGCAATGGGGTTTCCCGAAGGAGTAGCGCCAACAAGAAACCAGCGGCAGTGATTGGCACTGCAGTGTAGAAGACAATATGGAAAGAGCTAACGAAAGCATCAAGCACAGTTGTCTTAATGACCGGTGGGAAGGTCTGAAGAACTGCAGTATTGCTCTTAATAGTTTCAAGTTTGGCGGTATCAAATCCGGCAACTGCATCTGGGTTGGTAGTTGCTAATTTATTGAAGTTATCGGCCAAATAATGTCCCAAACGGTTTGTGAGAATTGTTCCAAATATCGCAGTTCCGAAAACACTGCCAAGTGAGCGGAAGAAAGTATTAGAACTAGTTGCAACGCCCATATCTTTAAACTCCACTGCATTTTGCAGGGCGATAACTATTGTCTGCATTGATAGACCAAGTCCGGCGCCAACCAAAATTGCATAGATAGATAACTGCCAGAATGGTGTTTCGGCGTTTAACGTGGCCATAAGCAAGATTCCAACGGTCATTACTGCAGTTCCGATTATTGGGAAGCGTTTGTAATGGCCATGCTTGGTGATTGCTTTACCGCTGTAGATAGAAGTTGAAACGATTCCGAGCATGAATGGAATCAATTTTAGGCCAGCTTCAGTTGCTGTATCGCCTTTAACCACCTGCAGATAAAGAGGCAACATCACGATGGCACCGAACATACCCGCACCGATGATAAAACCTAGCGCGGAAGTTAGTGAAAAAGTATGATTTTTAAAGAGAGATAAAGGCAGGATGGGTTCTACTGCTTTGCCTTCCCAATAAATAAATATAAAGGTAAGTGCAATGCCTGCAAATAGGAATGTAAGCGTTGTCGAGTTACCCCAACCGCGTTCTGGGCCATAGATTGATACTGCTAACAAAGTCGCGCAAACTGCGGCAACCATTAATAGCGCACCTAAGTAATCAATCTTGTGTTCACGTTTTACTTTTGGAATATGTAAAACGGCAGATGTAATAGCAAGGGCTGCAATACCAAATGGGATATTTATATAGAAAATCCAGCGCCATCCCGTTACGCCAAGAATCGTTGCGTGATCTGAGAAGAATCCGCCAAGCAGCGGACCGGCAACGGATGCAAGTCCCCAAACTGCGCCAAAGTAACCTTGGTAACGACCGCGTTCGCGCGGCGGAACGATGTCACCAATGATTACAAATGTGAGTGCCATAAGGCCGCCTGCACCAAGACCTTGAATCGCACGTGTACCAATTAACTGCGACATGTTCTGTGCCGCACCGGCTGCAAATGATCCGATCAGAAAAGTAACAATCGCGAATTGGAAAACAATGCGACGTCCGTAAATATCTGAGATTTTTCCATACAAAGGCGTTGATGCCGTTGATGTAAGCAAATATGCAGTTACTACCCAGGTGTAATGGTTAAGGCCATTGAAATCTTCTACGATACTTTTTAGGGCTGTTGAAACAATTGTCTGGTCAAGGGCTGCCAAGAGCATGCCGGTCATGAGGCCGCTCAGGATGATCATGATTTCTTTATGTGTGTGTTCTTTTACTGGGCCATGGCTGGACATTGGTGCCTCTCAGAATCGCTCATTTTGTGGATATATTTAATAATCCAATAGCGGTAAGTTTACTCCGTGAAATCAGTTATCGCCGAAGACCTTGTAAAAACCTATCGCAATGGGGCAGTTCGTGCCTTAGACCATTTATCACTCGATGTTGAAGAAGGCACTGTTTTAAGCGTGCTTGGACCAAATGGTGCGGGCAAAACAACTTGTGTACGCATCTTGGCAACTTTATTGCGCCCAGATTCAGGTCGCGCGATGGTTGGTGGCATTGATGTTATAAAGCACCCCGAAAAAGTTCGCGAAGTAATTGGTTTATCAGGTCAATACGCAGCTGTTGATGAGATTTTAACTGGCTGGGATAACTTGGTGATGTTTGGCCAGCTCTATCACCTTGGCAAGAAAGAGGCGATAGCGCGAGCAGATGAATTACTCGAAAGATTCTCACTTACAGAGAGCGCAAAGCGCCCCATCAAGACTTATTCAGGTGGAATGCGCCGCCGCCTTGATTTAGCAGCATCGCTAATTGTTAAGCCAAAGGTTCTCTTCTTAGATGAGCCAACCACGGGACTGGATCCACGTGGTCGCCAAGAAATGTGGAGAGTTATCGAAGAGTTGGTAAAGGGTGGCGTTACTTTGCTACTTACTACTCAATATCTTGAAGAGGCCGACCAATTGGCCGATGAAATTGCAGTTATCGATCATGGAAAAGTTATTGCCCGCGGAACTTCTGATGCGCTAAAGAAGCAGGTCGGCGGAGAACGTTTAGAAATTGTGGTCGAGGCGCACAACATTGCCAAAGCTATGGAAGTTGTGGCAAATGTCAGCGGCAATAAAGCAACGCTGGATGAAGGTCTGCGCATGATTTCAGCACCGGTTTCAACTGGTGCAACTGCGCTAATTGAAACGCTGCGTTCTTTAGATTCAGCAGGAATCCACCCGCTTGATGTGGGGCTAAAGCGTCCATCACTGGACGATGTTTTCCTTTCGCTCACTGGTCATGCCGCCGAGGAAACGCCAGTAGAAGAAGTTACAACAGGACGTAGAAAGAAGGCTAAGAAATGAGCGCTTTCAAAGACACCATGATCATTACGCAGCGTCAGTTGCGGTTATTAACTCGCGTTCCAGAAGTTTTAGTCTTCTCAACAATTCAGCCGGTCATGTTTGTGCTTTTGTTCCGTTACGTATTTGGTGGTTCAATCGATAGCGGTCAACCAGGGGGATATGTTCAACTCTTGATGCCCGGAATCTTTGTGCAGACCGTTGCATTCACATTAGCTGGAACCGCGGTAGGTCTTGCTGAAGATCTTAAGAAAGGTTTAATTGATCGCTTTAGATCTCTGCCGATCTCACAATCTGCTTTAGTTGTTGGTCGCACACTTGGGGATTCTTTACTTAACATCGTGGTTCTAGCGGTCATGGGAATTGCTGGATATATCGTCGGTTGGCGTCCAACATCAGGTGTGATTAGCGTGGGCATCGGATTCATTTTCCTCTTGTTATTTGGTTACGCACTTTCTTGGGTTGGAATCTATGTTGGGCTTTCCGCATCCGATGCGCGAGTGGTTCAAAACGTTAGCTTTATTGTGACATTCCCACTTACATTCTTATCGAACGCTTTTGCACCAACCACCGGAATGCCACGTGCTCTGCAGTACTTTGCAGAATGGAACCCGGTTTCAACAATGGTTGCTGCCTGCCGCGAACTCTTCGGCCTGGAAAATCAATTCGGCGCAACTGCTGGATCATTCCCGAGTGAAAATCCTCTAATCACATCATTCATCTACATGATCATCATCATGGCGATATTTATTCCGATCAGCGTTAGAAAATATAAGCGCGCAGCGGATTAATCAGATACCTAGTGGGATTCGCGAGAGACATGTTCTCCGCTAGATCCAACTAAGAAATCTAAATCGCAACCTGTATCAGCCTGCATCACATGGTCGATATAAAGCTTCTGCCATCCACGATCAGGTTTAGCAAAGCCATCAACGGTTGCAGTATTTGGTTTGCGTGCTGCTAGGTCGGCATCTGTTATATCGATATTTAAGGTGCGGGCCTCGACATCTAAAGTTATGTAATCACCAGTTTGAACTAATCCAAGTGGGCCACCGGCTGCCGCCTCTGGCGCAACGTGCAATACAACGGTTCCGTAAGCTGTTCCGCTCATGCGCCCATCGCAGATACGCACCATATCGCGCACACCTTTTTCTAACAACTTTATAGGCATAAGCAAATTAGAAACTTCTGGCATTCCAGGATAACCCTTCGGGCCGCAACCGCGCAGAATCAGTACTGAATTTTCATCAACATCAAGGTTTGGATCGTTGATACGCGCTTTGTAATCTTCAATGTTGTCAAAGACCATTGCCTTACCGCGATGCTTTAACAAGTTGGCACTTGCTGCAGCTGGTTTGATAACCGCACCAAGAGGCGCAAGATTTCCGCGCAGAACTGCAATGCCCGCACTTGGTTGTAGCGGTTCTTTACGTGTGCGGATAACGTCTGTGTCATATATTTCGGCTTCAGATAAACCTTCAACTAAGGGCGTTCCGAGCACGGTAATTGCCTTTGGATCTAGCAAATCTTCGAGCTCTTTAAAGACTGCGCGCAGACCGCCGGCACGATGGAAGTCTTCCATTAGATATTTACCGGCAGGTTGCAAATTAACTAGCAGCGGAACCCGAGAACCCGTGCGATCGAAGTCATCGAGCGTTAAATCAATTCCCAAGCGACCTGCAATTGCTAGCAAGTGAACAACCGCGTTCGTTGATCCACCGATGCCAGCCAGCGCCACAATCGCGTTAAAGAAAGATCCTTTAACCATAATGTCACTTGGCTTTAAACCTTCATGAACCATTTCAACAATTCGTCGCCCTGATTCTTGCGAGTATTGCAACAAACGGCTGTCGGGTGCTGGAGTTCCTGCAATACCCGGAATAACCATGCCAAGTGCTTCGGCCATAATTCCCATGGTTGATGCGGTTCCCATAGTGTTGCAATGACCGCGACTGCGAATCATGGCTGACTCTGAATCTAAGAACTTTGCTTCGCTAAGTTTTTTAGCGCGCACTTCTTCACTTAAACGGAATACATCTGTGCCGCAGCCAAGCGGTGTTCCTTGGAAAGTTCCGGTCAACATTGGTCCACCTGGAACAACCAACGCTGGAATATCAACCGATGATGCTGCCATCAACAAAGATGGAATTGTTTTATCGCAACCACCGAGCAACACAACGCCATCAATTGGATTAGCGCGGATCATTTCCTCCGTTGCCATCGCAGCCATATTGCGCCACAACATCGCAGTTGGACGTACCAAAGTTTCACCGAGTGAAACCGCTGGCATATTTAGCGGAACGCCGCCAGCTTCCCAAATTCCATTTTTCACATACTCCATTACTTCATTCAAGTGAGAGTTGCAGGGAGTTAAATCGGAAGCGGTATTGGCAATTGCAATATGTGGGCGACCATCGAAGGCATCTTTCGGCAATCCGCGGCGCATCCATGCACGGTGAGTAAATCCATCACGATCTTTACCGCCATACCAATGGGCACTACGCATGAAAAACTCCTCAAGTCTCATATTTACAGTCTCGATACTGTGTTGAGTATAGTGACGGCATGAAGGCTTTGACTATAACTTCTCCAAATAATTCGGTTGTGAAAGATGTGCCAGAGCCAATCGCCGGGGATAAACAAGTCGTTATTGATATAACGCGCGTTGGTATTTGCGGAACAGATCAAGAATTCTTTACAGGTGAGATGGTTTATCTCCATAGCAATCAAGCTAAATATCCAGTACAAATTGGCCATGAATGGTGTGGCGTTGTTTCGCAAATCGGTAATGGTGTAAATCCAAAGTGGCTGGGTCAGCGAGTTACCGGTGACACGATGCTTGGTTGCGGTACTTGTTACCGCTGCACATCAGGTCGCCAACATATTTGTGATGATCGTTATGAAATCGGTATTCGCAACGGTTGGCCAGGTGCGTGTGCTGAGAAGTTTTTGATTCCAGAACGCGCCCTGCATGCACTCCCGGATTCAATTGATGATGCGATCGGTGCACTTATTGAACCTGCTGGAAATTCACTTCGCGCCGTTGAGGCAGCTTTGGCCGGACCTGGCAAAGAGATATTGATTTACGGAACAGGAACGATCGGATTACTTTGCGCACAACTTGCGCAGGCTGCTGGTGCCAATGTGCATTTAGTGGGCCGCAATGAGCGCACTATCAATTTAGCGCATCAAATTGGTATCAAGAACGCTGGTACTGAAATAGTTAAACCAAGAACAGGTTTTGATGGAGTTATCGATGCCACCAATCACCAAACCATTCCGCACGAAATTGTGCAAGCAGTCGAACACGGTGGCCGCGTTGTTTTCATCGGAATTTCCACCAAACCCAGCCTTATTGATTCGCGTGATTTGGCACTTAAAGATGTCACCGCTGTTGGCATACTTTCAGGATCTCCTGGACTAAAAGGAGCAATTGAGATCTTTGCCCGTGGTGAAGTAGACCCGCGTCCACTAATTGCGGCAACGATTTCGCTAAATGAAGTGCAAGATGTCTTTATGGGCAAACGTCCGCAAGGCGCCGGCGATGGCCCAAAAATTCATATCGATCCGCGGATTAAATAGAGAAGCAACCATGTCAGCCACCTCATCAGTTGAATTCAGCGGTCAAGTAGTTGTTATTTCAGGGGCAGCAACGGGCATCGGCAAGTCAAGTGCACAGCTGATTGCAGCACGTGGCGCCAAGATCATCGCACTAGATTTTAATAAGAGCGCCCTTGATGAACTAGCTAAAGAGTTAAATCTGGCCGCAAACCAAGTACACATCTGCGATATTTCGGATCAAGGCCAGATCAATAAAACCATAGCCACAATCCTGAAAGATCATGGAACGATCGATGCCTTAATTAATACCGCCGGAATCGTTGGTCCGTCTAACACGCAATTTGAAGATGTTAATTGGCCAGACTTTGAAAAAGTTCTGCAGGTAAATCTCTACGGCGCAATCTGGTTAACCCAAGCAGTTATCCCATCTATGAAAGCAAAGAAGTACGGCCGCATTGTGCACTTGGCTTCCATTGCCGGCAAAGAAGGAAACCCAGGACTTTCGCCGTACAACACATCAAAGGCCGGCATGATCGGATTTGTTAAAGGCGTTGCCAAAGAATTTGCACCACATGGCGTCATCATTAATTCACTTGCACCGGCTGTAATCAGTACACCAATGAATGCAAATACTTCCGATGAAACCTTGAAATATATGATTAGCCGAATTCCAATGGGCCGCGTTGGCCAACCCGAAGAAGTTGCCGAGATCGTTGCCTTTATGGCATCTAAAGCATGCTCATTTACAACAGGATTTACCTTCGACGCAAGCGGCGGTCGCGCAACTTATTAATTAATAGTTAGTTGCGCCTTTAATCTCGACTTTTATCTCTTTACCATTTGGTGCGGTGTAAGAAACCGTGTCACCGATCTTTGCTCCCATGACTGCAGCACCAAGTGGAGATTTCTCGCTATAAACGCTTAAGTCACCTGAAGCGATTTCGCGCGAACCAAGTAAAAACTTCTCTTCATCGCCAGCAACGATTGCGGTAATAACCATGCCGGGACCAACCACGCCATCGGCAGATGCGGGTGGAGTTCCAATGTGTGCATTTTCTAGCATCTGCTTTAACTGGCGGATGCGCGCTTCCATCTTGCCTTGTTCATCACGTGCTGCGTGGTAGCCGCCGTTTTCTTTTAGATCTCCTTCAGCGCGAGCTGCTTCGATCTTGGCGGTGATTTCTTTACGGCCACCTGATTCAAGATGTGCGAGTTCACCGCGCAAACGATCGGCGGCTTCTAGGGTTAGCCAAGTCTGTGAGGTACTCATAAGGGGTAACGGTATACGAAGTAATTATTCGGCGCGACAGCGTGCAATAGCCGCTGTTACAGGCGCAGTTCGTGCGGGAATCGCAGTCGTTTGCTCAGCTAGTGATTTTCCTGCTGGGATTTTGTCATCGATTTGGCCTACGACATTCTTATCCTGATCACTTGCAGTCAAAGTACAGATAACTACTTGCATTGGGTCCGTGCGATTTACGGTGTAGCGGATAGAAATTTCTCGTTCTGCCGTGACGTTAAATGAGATTAGTTCATATCTAATTGCAGGATTGGCGTGATGCAGGCCTGCCCAGATTGACCAACCAACGCCAATAATGGCAAGTGCGATAGCCGGTGTGACCCATCTCTTTTGTGGGCGCACGCCATAGCGGTCGTTGTAGTCAAACTCTTCGCCCGATTGCATGGGAGTATTGTCTCATGCAAAAAGATGTTGATATGGGCTGGGAAGGATCGCTCACAGTTCTAATTCTCTGTATAACCGTCGCTATATTGTTGCGCAGTTTCTATAAGCGCTACATGCGGATGAATGCTCGTAACGATGAAAACCAAAGAGATACTTAAAAAGTTTTTACAAGCCCTGGGTGTTATTGCAATTGCCCTGGTCTTCGTTGGGCTCGGCAATTGGCAGTTAGATCGCGCTGCACTTGTTAAAGAGCTAAATGCCGCAGCTAAGGTTATTGATCCCAAGATTTATTCGCTAAGTGATTTAGCGGCCCCAACCGTTGCCTTAGATTCCCGAAATGTAAATAAGCAGGTTGCCGTCAGCGGCTTCTATATTTCCAATTTCAAAGCACCCCTGCAAAGCGATAAAGATGGCGTTGTTAGCGATTGGGAAGTTGCTTTGCTGCAAGTCGATGGATCTGGTCCGCTTTCGGGAATCTTGGTTGTCCGTGGTTTATGGGCAGATCGTTTGCTAAATCCAGATATCGCGATGTCGACCAGAATTGAATTAGTTGGCACCATGCAGCCACATCAAAACGATGATCGTGCCGAAAATGTTCCAGGAGTTATCTCTCGCCTTGATAGCAGCGTCATCGTTGGCCAAGCCAACTTGCAGCTATATGACGGATTTATAGTTGCTCAATCGGAGGCAACAAGAAATGGTGAATTGATACGCACCCGTGTCGTTGCGGAGGCACCAGTTTCCAGAGTCGCCGGTTATTACTGGCAACACATTTCATATGTTGCGATCTGGTGGCTGATGGCGGCCATAGTTCTTTACCTTCCCTTCTATCGCCGAAAAGCAGGCAAAGAAGCCATAGGCTTACCGCTATGAAATCTGCAGTCAATCGCTTTCGAGCCATGGCCATTATCTGTGGCGTCATGTCACTCTTATTGTGGTTTATTTACATGCCCGGCAAATACATGCTCGATGGCATAGAAGACCAAAAATATTTGATCGCGATTCCAATCGTTCATGGCTACCTATATATGGTCTATCTATTAACCGTCTTACAGGTTGGCGTTAAAGGTCGCTGGCATCTCTTGAAGATTCTCTGGGTCATGTTGGCTGGCACATTGCCCGTTGCATCATTTATTGCGGAACGCCGAATTGTTAAGCAGTATCCGTAAAACGATTAAATCTGCGCTCTACCCGTTTTACGAGTGGCGCATTGTTAGCGATCTTGATTTCTCAAAGACCCCACGCCATGTTGGTGTGATCCTCGATGGCAATCGTCGTTTTGCAAAAGCTAATCCCAGTTCGCTAGATCCCAAGGGCCACCGCCGTGGTGCCAGCAAGATTGTGGAATTTCTTGGCTGGTGCGATGAGGCCAAAGTTGAAGTGGTCACCTTATGGTTGCTATCAACGGAAAACTTTAAACGCACCCCGGAAGAGTTAGATGGTTTGTTGAAGATTATTGGTGACACGGTCGATGAACTTCGCGCCACAGGTAAATGGAATATCAAAGCTGTTGGTGCGCTAGAACTTTTACCGCCTTGGCTTAGCGAAAAATTGGCTAATTTGCCGCCGGTGATAAATGGTGGCGTTGAAGTAAATGTGGCAATTGGATACGGCGGGCGCCGAGAAATCGTCGATGCCGTTAAGGGATATCTGCAGGATAAGAGCACCAATGGCAGCAACTTGGAAGATGCCGCTGCCGCGCTAACCACTGAAGAGATCTCAAAATATTTATACACCGCCGGCCAACCAGATCCAGAATTGTTGATTCGCACATCGGGCGAGCAGCGATTGGGCGGATTTTTATTGTGGCAGAGCGCACAATCTGAGTTTTATTTCTGCGAAGCATATTGGCCAGATTTTCGTCGCGTCGATTTCTTGCGCGCACTTCGTGCATATTCACAACGCCAACGACGACTTGGCGCGTAGTCAGTCTTAACTAATCGTTAACGAAACGCTATGGCGTGTCGCACTTAAAAGAGCGCTCACCCGTTCTATCTTTTTCTAGTCAGAAGCAACATCCGTCCGGATAAAACTAAAGAGAATGCGAGAGCTGGCCATTGGCTACTCCAGTATCTACAGCTAAAAAAAGAGCTTTAAAAAAGACTTATGTTTTAGATACCAGCGTTTTGTTGGCAGATCCGAACGCGCTCTTAAAATTCGAAGAGCATGAAGTAATTATTCCGATCGCAGTTATCGGAGAACTTGAAACCAAGCGAGACCACCCCGAACTTGGATATTTTGCCCGCGCAGCGCTGCGATCACTCGATGACCTGCGAATTACCCACGGCCGCCTTGATAAGCCACTAACGATAACCCCAGAAGGTGGCACGCTTTCGGTTGAATTGAACCACACAGATTTAAGTACCTTGCCTCATGGTTTCTTACGAGATGGCACCAATGATTCACGAATCTTGGCGATCGCAAAAAATTTAATGTCAGATGGCAAACACGTTGTCTTAGTAACTAAAGATCTACCACTTCGAGTTAAGGCATCAGCCGTTGGTGTTGAGGCGCAAGAATATTTAGCCGAACTAGTTTCCAATAGCGGATGGACCGGCATCGAAGAGATCAACGTTGGCCACAGCATTATCGATGAACTTTATTCATCTGATCGCGCCGATCACGAGTGCGCACATCAATTGCCAGTGCACACCGGAATCGTTCTGCATTCAGAGAAAGGTAGCGCCCTTGCGCGAGTCACCGCTGACAAAAGATTGCAGTTGGTTCGCGGCGATCGCAACGCATTCGGTCTGCACGGTCGTTCGGCCGAACAACGAATTGCCTTAGACCTTTTATTAGATCCCGAAATCGGAATCATTTCACTGGGCGGTCGCGCCGGAACCGGCAAGTCAGCACTTGCACTTTGTGCCGGGCTGGAAGCGGTAATGGAAAAGCGCATCCATAAGAAAGTTATTATTTTCCGCCCGCTCTATCCGGTCGGTGGCCAAGAGCTCGGATACTTGCCGGGCAGCGAAGGCGAAAAGATGTCGCCTTGGGCGCAGGCGGTTTTCGATACTTTGGGCGCTCTGGTTTCGCAAGCCGTTATTGAAGAGGTAATGGCGCGCGGACTTATCGAAGTTTTGCCACTAACCCACATCCGTGGTCGCTCACTTCACGACTCATTTGTAATCGTTGACGAAGCCCAATCCCTCGAACGCGGCGTTCTCTTGACTGTGCTCTCGCGAATCGGCCAATCATCGCGAGTAGTCCTGACCCACGACGTCGCCCAGCGCGATAACTTGCGGGTCGGTCGCCACGATGGCGTGGTCGCCGTTGTTGAAACGCTCAAGGGCCACCCGCTCTTTGCCCACGTCACCTTGACTCGCAGCGAGCGCTCGCCGATCGCCGCCCTGGTCACCGAACTGCTGGAAGGCCCGATTTCCTAAAGCCGATATATCCCCCGAGAGCCACCCCTTTTAAATCTCACACTCACAATTCGGACATATAGGACTTTGCCCTAACTGAGCAGGACTTTTCTCTGTCCACAAGAGGCGACTTTCCTGAGAATTTGCGCCACACGCATGAATTAATTTGCGACATCTCACCCCTATTGCCACCCTTAACTCATTCCCCGGCAATTCCATTCGCCTATTTATAGGCAGATGGGTCATGGGCTAAAGAGAGAAGAAAGGTAGGTGCGCTATGAAGAGATTCTCAATTACCAATTCACGACGCTTTAAGTTGCGCGCCCTCTGGACCCTGGTGGGCTCCTTCTTGCTGATCTCAACGGCCCAACCAACGGCCTACGGCCTGGACTTTCCGATGACAACCAGTTTGTCCTTGCCGCAGTCTTCAAACCTGACGATGTCGATCGCCTTAAATTCTGAAGTAGACCTTTCCGAAGGCGCCGCCCTTTATACCCAGCTCGATCAGCGCCTAGATCTTTTTGCATCCCAAATGGCTTTGGCGGCATCGATTAGTATCCAAGTTGAAATGGCTCGCTCAATCGTTGGCGCCAAGAAAGTTGCCAAGTCGATCATGCTCTCTGAATATGGCTGGGATGCAGATCAGTACACCTGTCTAAACCGACTTTGGACGAAGGAAAGCCATTGGAATTACAAGGCGCGTAATAAAAAATCAGGTGCCCACGGAATTCCGCAAGCTCTGCCAGCTAGTCGCATGGATGTAATTTCAACTGACTGGCGCACCAACCCGGTCACACAGATTCGTTGGGGACTTCGCTATATAGAAGCGCGTTATAACGAGCCATGTAAGGCTTGGGCAAAGTTCAAACGCAGCCGTTATTACTAGAGTTTAAACTTCCGGCTTGTTGCCAATTGAAATCATTTTAGAAGTCTCTGAATAGAAATCATTGCCCTTATCGTCAACGATTATGAAGGCCGGGAAGTCAACAACATCGATCTTCCATATTGCTTCCATACCAAAATCTTCAAAATCTAAAACTTCAATTTTCTTGATGCAATCTTGAGCCAGACGAGCAGCGGGTCCACCGATTGATCCAAGATAGAAACCACTGTAGTTTTTGCAAGCATCGGTAACCGCCTTTGAGCGATTGCCCTTTGCCAGCATTACAAAAGATCCGCCTGCTTTCTGGAATTGCTCAACGTATGAATCCATACGCCCGGCAGTTGTCGGACCAAATGAACCGGATGCGAACCCAACAGGTGTCTTGGCAGGGCCGGCGTAATAAACGGCGTAATCCTTCATGTATTGCGGCAGTGCTTTGCCGGCATCGAGGGCTTCTTTAATACGGGCATGTGCTAAATCGCGGGCAACAACAATTGTGCCAGTGAGTGAAACGCGAGTTTTGACTGGATATTTGGAAAGTTCGGCGCGAACCTTATCCATTGATTGATTTAGATCAATCTTTACAACGTTATCGTCTAGATGTTCATCAGTTGTATCAGGTAAGAAATGTGCGGGATCGCGTTCTAACTCTTCCAGGAAGATGCCATCTTTAGTGATCTTGGCCTTGGCTTGGCGATCGGCCGAGCAAGAAACGGTAATTGCAATCGGTAGCGACCCACCGTGGCGTGGCAAGCGAACTACACGCACATCGTGGCAGAAGTACTTCCCACCGAATTGTGCGCCTATTCCTAAAGTGCGAGTTAATTCAAGTACTTTTCCTTCAAGGTCTATATCGCGGAAACCATGTCCGGTTGCGGCATCGCCCGATGTTGGCAGCGAATCTAAATACTTAGTACTGGCCAGCTTTGCAGTCTTAGCTGTGTGTTCTGCGCTGGTTCCACCAATAACAATTGCTAAGTGATAGGGCGGGCATGCTGCAGTTCCTATAGATCGCAATTTTTCTTCAAGCCATGTCATAAATGAGGCAGGATTTAAAACTGCCTTTGTCTCTTGATATGAGAATGATTTATTTGCGCTGCCGCCGCCTTTGGCGAGAAAGAGGAAGTTATATTCATCTTGATGATCTGAGTCTGAGTAAATCTCGATCTGGGCGGGCAAGTTATTTCCGGTGTTCTTCTCTTCCCATGTAGTCACTGGAGCCATCTGGGAATAGCGCAGATTTAGCGTGGTATATGCGTTATAAATTCCTTGCGTGATCGCAACTTCATCTTTAGCAGTGGTCAATACATATTGACCCTTCTTGCCCATAACAAGTGCGGTTCCGGTGTCTTGGCACATGGGCAAGATTCCACCGGCTGAGATATTGGCATTCTTCAATAGATCTAAGGCAACGAAGCGATCGTTAGGCGAGGCTTCAGGATCTTTCAAAATATTAGCAAGCTGCTGCAAGTGTGCCTCGCGCAAGTAATGTGAAACATCGTGAATTGCAGTTTCGGTTAAAAGTGTTAACGCTTCTGGTGCAACCTGAAGAAATTCTTTGTCACCAAGTTTGATAACACTTACGCCCTCTTTACCAAGGCTGCGATATTTGGTTGTATCTTTGCCAATAGGCAGTAAGTCAGAGTATGAAAATTGGGGAGACATTATTGCGCCGGTTTCTTTGCAGCATCTAACTTCTTCTTAGCTCCGTCTAGCCACTCTTGGCAGATCTTGGCTAACTCTTCGCCACGCTCCCAGAGTTTTAAAGATTCTTCCAGCGTTGCGCTGCCATCTTCGAGTGATTCAACAATTCCGGCGAGTTCATCGCGCGCCTCTTCATACGAAGGCTTTCCCTCTTTAGCGGCCATGGGTTAAATCTACTCGCTCGCCAGCACGCTGGCTTTAGCTTCGCCTTTGGCAGCGCGTATACGCAGCACGGCCCCAACCTTTAACTTTGTGGCATCGCGCACAATCTTTCCGTCATCGCTTTGCACCACCGCATAGCCACGGTCCATAGTCGATTGCGGGGAAAGGGAGCGCAAATGAGCGATTACACCCTTAATCTCTTTCTTCTCAATATCTAGCAGCGCCTTAAAACCGCGGTGCGAGCGATCACGCAGCGCCGACAAATCATCTTTACGTACCTTAATCATCACGCTGGGATCTTTCATAACTGGGCGATTGCGCAATTGGGCGATCTGGTTTAACTCATATTCAACGCTGGCAAGTAAGCGGCGATACATGCGGTCGCGGATCTTATTGATATCTGAAATCTCTTGTTCAATATCTGGCACAACGCGCTTTGCCGCATCCGTTGGCGTTGATGCACGGTAATCAGCAACAAGATCAAGTAGTGGCGAATCTTTTTCATGGCCAATTGCGCTGACGATTGGCGTTTCACAACTTGCCGCAAGTCGAACCAAAGATTCATCGCTAAATGGCAGCAGGTCTTCAAATGATCCACCGCCACGAGTAATGATAATTACGTCAACTTCTGACATTGCTTCTAGTTCGCGCAGCGCGGCAGATACTTCAACAACGGCTGCCGCACCTTGCACTGCAACTTCGCGGATTTCAAATTCAACCGCTGGCCAGCGACGCTTAGCATTCTCAACCACATCTTTTTCGGCATCGGTATTACGGCCGCAGATTAACCCAACTTTGCGCGGTAACTTTGGAAGTGCCACTTTGCGATCTGCGCTAAATAAACCTTCGGCCGCCAACAGGCTCTTGAGCGCCTCAAGACGGGCCAATAATTCGCCAACGCCAACTTGGCGAATCTCTTTAGCCGACATTGTCAGAGATCCATTTTTAGTAAACCAAGAAGGTTTTGCGTAAATAACTACGCGCGCATTGGCAGGTAGTGGTTGCACCGCAGCCAAAACATTTTTATAACACATCACCGAAAGGCTCATATCAACTGAGGTATCGCGCAGGCGCATAAAAGCCATTCCACCGCTGCGTTCATTGAGTTCTGAGATCTCGCCTTCAATCCAAATTGGCCCTAAGCGATCTACATAATCTTTGATCGCCTCAGAGACCACCCGAACCGGTGCGGGGGATTCACTTGAAGTTTCGAACATGGGGCGAGCCTAATAGACTCACTCACATGGCTAAGAGAGTTCTCCTTGCAGCGCCGCGCGGATATTGCGCTGGCGTAGACCGTGCGGTTATTACCGTCGAGAAATCTCTAGAACTCTATGGCGCCCCGCTTTATGTGCGCAAAGAGATCGTCCACAACAAGCATGTGGTCTCAACCCTAGAAGCCCGCGGAGTCATCTTTGTAAATGAAACTGATGAAGTTCCAGAAGGCGCAACTGTCGTTTTCTCCGCGCACGGTGTTTCACCTGCCGTCCACGAGCAAGCGGCTGCCCGCAACTTGCGAACAATTGATGCCACCTGTCCCTTGGTTACTAAAGTGCATAACGAAGTTAAGCGCTTTGCAGATGATGAAACTGAAATCTTATTAATTGGCCACATTGGCCACGAAGAAGTCGAGGGCACAGCCGGTGAAGCACCTGGCAAGGTTCGCATCGTTGATGGCTTAGATCAAGCCCGCACAATTGTGCCAACGCCAGGCAAGAAGTTGGTCTGGCTTACCCAAACAACGTTAAGCGTTGATGAGACTATGCAATCTGTTGCAATTCTAAAAGAACGTTTTCCAGAAATTGCTAATCCACCTTCTGATGATATTTGTTATGCAACACAGAACCGCCAAGAGGCAATTAAGCAGATTGCACCACAAGCAGATTTGGTTCTTGTGGTTGGTTCAACCAACTCATCTAACTCTGTTCGCTTAGTAGAAGTTGCTAAGGAATACGGCACAAAAAACGCATACCTAATAGATTTTGCCGAAGAAGCTGATGAAAACTGGCTTACCGGTGTTGAAACTATTGGTGTTACAAGCGGTGCATCAGTGCCCGAGATCTTGGTTCGTGACTTGTTGGATTGGCTAGCCGAGCGCGGTTTTTGTGATGTCGAAGAAGTAACCGCGACTCAAGAAACTTTATTGTTTGCACTGCCACCTGAACTACGTAAAGAGCTGAAGTCAGCCGGAAAGTGATTTAAACGCGTAGCTTTGGTTTGCGCGCTTTTGCTCTTTCGTTAAGAAAGACAAACCATCCATACAGGGCACTTGCCAATAGGTAAGGTGCAATGCTGGCAAGGGAAGCAATGAAATCTAAACCTAGGCGAGATGGATTGATTCCGACGGTGAGAATCAAATAAGTGATAACCGTTGCAGCAAATGCCAGCGGTGGGGTAACAACTGCAACGTATGTGGTGCCGCTGCGACCAAAACGGATTCCGCCAAATAAAACAAGGCAGACGATAATTCCGCTAACGATGCCGGCTCCGCTGCGAATTAAAAGTTCAAAACCGGCAAATAGTGCGATAAAGAAAGTTTGCAGGACAACCACGCCCTCCTTCTTAAGTCCAGGTCCGCTCATTCTTCATCCTTTACTTCTTCGGCATCAATAAAGTCATCTTCCGCTCCGAGTTCGGAGTTCTTTAACTCTCGCACCTCACCTGGTGCATCGGGGTAGGCAAGTGCGAGTTTATCTTTATCGCCAGTGACTCCGTAGCTAATAATTTTGGCAGCAGCGCGCTTTACAGTGGATTCAGCGGTTGGAATTAACTCACCGTATGCCTTGGAGAGTGAGTTTATTGCGGTGCCAACTTTAACAATGCGGGTATGGAGCAAGGTTAGATCTTTCATAAATAACCCGGCAGATTTAGCGATATTTTCTGCGTTAAGTGCCACAGAATTGCGTGAATAAACGTTGCCGATTGTGCGAAGCAGCGCCATCATCGAAGTCGGAGTTGCGATTGTGACATTTAATTTAAAGGCGTTTTCCAGGAACAATGGGTCAACGCGCAACGCTTCGGTTAGCAGAGATTCAAATGGAACAAAGAGGATTACAAAATCTGGTGAATCTTGTGACTCGTGATAGCCGCGCTTAGCCAAGGTAACGACGTGGCTTGCTAGATCTTTCTTATGTTCAAGAAATAAACGCTCGCGCTCGGCCGGATCTTCAACTTCATGCGCCTCGATAAATCGGTCGAATGGAAACTTTGAATCGATGAACAATTTAGTACCGCCAGGCATGCGCACCGTGATATCGGGAATACCTGATGAATCCGTATCCGTTGTCGAACGTTGTGCTGAGTATTCAATACCTTTATGTAAACCCGCATCTTCGAGCATGAGTTCTAGTTGAGCTTCGCCAAATTTTCCACGGGTCTGTGAATTAGAGAGTGCGCCAGCAATTGCTTTGGTTTGCGCAACAAGTGATTCGTTGTGGGTGGACATTGCGCGCACTTGGGTGCGAATATCTGATTCGGCTTCAATACGCCGGCGATCGGCATCGGCTGCTTCTTTCTGCAACTTCTCCATTGCAATCTTCATCGCTTCAACTTCGGTTGCAAGCTTTGATCCCGCCATTGCGTTATCGCGTTCTGATTTATATAAATCGCGTTCAGCGCGAGCGGTTGCAAGATCGGAATCGGATGCACTAGATGAAGATTTGCGATTGTTTGCAATGAAAAATCCCAGGGCAAGACCGAGTAAGACCCCGATGATCAGTGTAAGAATGGCCACTACTGCCCTTGACATGGGCCTATCGTGGCAGGAAGCACCGACAATCGCGCGTAGGCTCTACTCCCTATGAGCCTTTCAATTGGAATCGTCGGTCTGCCAAACGTCGGAAAGTCGACCCTCTTTAATGCGCTCACCAAAAATAACGTGCTTGCTGCCAACTATCCCTTCGCCACCATTGAACCCAACGTTGGCGTAGTCGGTGTGCCTGATGAGCGATTGGCCAAACTTGCGCAGATTTTCAACTCTGAAAAACTTCTGCCAGCAGCCCTATCTTTTGTAGATATCGCCGGCATCGTAAAAGGTGCATCCGAAGGTGCGGGCCTGGGAAATAAATTCTTAGCCAATATCCGCGAGACCGATGCCATCTGCCAAGTAATTCGCGTCTTCACTGATGGCGATGTGGTTCACGTTGACGGTCGCATCGATCCAGGCAGCGATATGGAGACCATTAATACTGAACTCGCGCTCGCGGATTTACAGACAATTGAAAAAGCTTTGCCGCGACTTGAAAAAGAAGCGCGTGTAAATAAAGAGACCGCCCCAGTTGTGGAAGCGGTTAAGCAGGCCGAAGCACATCTACAAAGCGGTAAGCCACTTTCTTCATCTGGCCTTGATCTTGAATTGCTGCGCGATCTTCATTTGTTAACTGCCAAGCCATTCTTATATGTATTTAACGTTGATGCCGCTGAATTAAGTGATGGCGATCTGCGCAAAAAATTAAGTGAATTAGTAGCACCGGCTGAGGCAATTTTCTTGGACGCTAAAACTGAGGCTGAACTTGCCGAACTAAGTGATGAAGATGCCCTCGAATTGCTGCAATCAATCGGTCTGAAAGAACCAGGGCTTGCCACATTGGCTCGTGTTGGATTTAGTGTTCTTGGCTTGCAGACTTACTTAACTGCCGGACCTAAAGAAGCGCGCGCTTGGACAATTCATAAAGGTGACACTGCGCCGATGGCGGCAGGTGTTATTCATACTGATTTCCAAAAGGGTTTTATCAAAGCCGAAATTGTTGGGTATGACGATTTGATGGCTTGCGGATCAATGGCTGATGCCAAAGCTAAAGGCAAGGTACGTATGGAAGGCAAAGAGTACGTAATGGCCGATGGTGATGTTGTGGAGTTTAGATTTAACGTTTAACTAGCTACCGGTGTAATGCTTGGCCATTTCACCGAGTGATTTATCAATAATCTCTAAACCTAATTTGGCATCTGCTTCAGTGATGTTGCAAGGCGGACATAAGTGAATGCGATTGAAGTTATTAAATGGCATCAAGCCATTCTTGCGACAAGTGGCAACAATTTCATTCATCGCAGGACTTGATCCACCATATGGTGCAAGCGGTTCACGGGTTGCGCGATCAGTAACTAGATCAACACCCCAGAAAACGCCGCGACCACGGATGTCACCAATTAACTTATGTTTCTTTGCTAATTCATGAATACCAGGTCCCAGAATTTTTTCACCGATGGAAGCTGCGTTCTCGACCATCTTTTCATCTTTCATAACTTGAATAGTGGCAACTGCAGTCGCTGTAGCAAGTGGGTGTCCCATATAAGTAAGTCCACCTGGGAAAACTTTTTCATCAAAGGTATGCGCAATTTCATCGCTAATTACAATCCCGCCTAGCGGGATGTAACCAGAGGTGACGCCTTTAGCGAAGGTAATTAAATCTGGAATTACCGCCGAGTGTTGGTAGCCAAACCATTTACCGGTACGACCAAAGCCAGACATAACTTCATCTGCGATCCAAAGAATTTTGTACTTATCGCAAAGCGCGCGAATGCCCTCGAGATAACCTGCAGGTGGCACCAATACGCCAGCAGTTCCGGGAATTGATTCGATCAAGATCGCAGCAATTGTGTTTGGACCTTCAAAGATAATGGTCTGTTCAAGATGTTCTAGCGCGCGGGCACATTCTTGCGCTTCATCTTGGGCCCAGAATGCGGTGCGATAAAGGTATGGACCCCAAAAGTGCACGTGACCAAAAGCGAATTCATTTGGGAAACGGCGCGGATCACCGGTTGCATTTATTGCAGCGCCAGTATTGCCGTGATATGAACGGTAGGTAGAAAGAATTTTATGTTTGTGTGTATGTAAACGAGCCATACGGATAGCATTTTCAACCGCATCGGCACCAGCTGTTGTGAAAAATACTTTAGAGAATTTATCGCCCGCAAGTTCCACGATGTTACGTGCTGCTTGATTGCGAACTTCGCTAGCATGTTGTGGTGCGATAGTTGTCAAAACTGCTGCTTGTTCTTGAATCGCTTTTACAACTTTAGGATGCTGATGTCCGATATTGGTAAAGACCAACTGTGAAGAAAAATCTAAATATGTATTGCCTTCATAGTCCCAGAAACGTGATCCAGCGCTGCCCGAAATTGGCAGTGGCTTGATAGCGCCTTGTGCTGACCATGAGTGAAAAACAAATTCATGATCATCTGCTGAAATTGCAGCGCTCTTTGCCGGATCGTTAATTGCTTGACTCACGTGGCACCTGTTCTCTTAAAATCTCTTCAAATTGGTCGCTCTGATATGCGCCATCATATTCTGAGGCTTAACTTAAAACTATGGAGTAAATCACTGCAATTATGCAGAAAGTAACCCCTGCATACGCGGGCAATTAGTCCATATCCAAGGGCTTTAGTAAGATAACGCTCGTGCGGTCGATACTGGCCACTATTTCTTTGGATAGCCCATTAGAAGCCAATCGGTTGAAAAACTGGTTGGGTTCCTTACGAAAGTAGTTCTCTTGTCAAAGCAACAAGCCCACCTAAAAGATTTGCCAATCAAGAAGCGCGAAAATTTGCGTAACGTAGCGATCATCGCTCACGTTGACCATGGCAAGACCACTCTCGTCGATGCGATGTTGTGGCAGTCTGGCGCGTTCGCTGCGCACAAGGTTCAAGGCGAAGGCCAAGAGCGCATGATGGATTCGATGGATCTAGAACGCGAAAAGGGCATCACGATTCTTGCTAAGAACACCGCTGTAAAACGTGGGGACACAATCGTAAATATTATTGATACACCAGGCCACGCTGACTTCGGTGGCGAAGTAGAACGCGGACTAGAAATGGTCGATGGCGTTATCTTGTTAGTTGACGCTTCTGAAGGTCCACTTCCTCAAACACGTTTCGTATTGCGTAAAGCGCTGCAAAAGAATTTGCCAGTTATTTTGCTGATCAACAAAGTTGACCGCCCCGATTCACGTATCGCAGAAGTTGTTGACGAGGCATACGAACTATTCCTTGATCTTGATGCAAATGAAGAACAGATCGACTTCCCAGTTATTTACGCATCAGCCAAAGCTGGTCGCGCATCTCTCACACGTCCGGCAGATGGCGAAATGCCAGTTGAAGAGAACCTTGATGTTTTATTCGACACCATCTTCTCCGCAATTCCGGCACCGGTTTATCACGAAGGTGCACCACTGCAAGCACACGTTACAAACCTTGACTCTTCTCCATTCCTTGGTCGTTTGGCACTATGTCGCGTGCGCGAAGGTGTTATCCGCAAGGGTCAACAAGTCACTTGGATTAAGACAGATGGAACAACCGAGCGCGTAAAAGTTTCTGAACTTTTAATCACTGAAGCGCTAGAACGCGTACCGGCACTTGAGGCTCATCCTGGTGACATCATCGCTGTTGCTGGTATCGAAACAATTACGCTTGGTGAAACCCTTGCTGATACTGAAAATCCACATGCACTGCCTTTGATTATTGTTGATGAGCCATCTATTTCGATGACAATCGGTATTAATACATCTCCACTTGCTGGCAAGAGCGGTACCAAACTCACTGCGCGCCAAGTAAAGGGTCGCCTGGATGCCGAGCTCGTCGGTAACGTTTCACTGCGTGTTCTAAATACAGAGCGCCCTGATACTTGGGAAGTTCAAGGTCGCGGAGAACTTCAGTTGGCCGTACTTGTTGAAATTATGAAGCGCGAAGGTTTTGAATTAACCGTTGGAAAGCCACAAGTAGTTATTAAGAAAATTGATGGCAAAATTCACGAACCGATGGAGCGTTTAACAATTGATGCACCAGAAGAATATTTGGGTGTTCTAACTCAGTTGATGGCGCTACGTAAAGGTCGCATGGAACAAATGGTTAACCACGGCACTGGTTGGATTCGCCTGGATTACCGCGTTCCATCACGTGGCTTAATTGGTTTCCGTACTGAGTTCTTAACTGAAACTCGTGGAACAGGTTTGCTCCACCACGTATTCGATGGCTACGAAGCATGGCACGGAGATATCCGTACTCGCGGAACAGGTTCACTTGTTTCAGATCGCATGGGAACAGTTACTTCATACGCGCTATACGGAACACAAGATCGTGGCAGTATCTTCGTTGAACCAGGTGATGAAGTTTACGAAGGTATGGTCATCGGTGAGAATTCACGTTCTGAAGATATGGACGTTAACTGTGTGCGCGAAAAGAAGTTAACAAATATGCGCGCATCAGGAACAGATGAATCAGAACGTTTGATTCCACCTAAGAAGTTAAATATGGAAGGTGCTCTCGAATTTTGTCGTGAAGACGAATGCGTAGAAGTAACTCCAGCGGTTGTTCGCATCCGCAAAGTAACCCTCAATGGTGATGAGCGCGCTCGTGCGACTTCTCGCGCCAAGAAGGCTAACCAGACTTCATAATTCACTTTTTAGCCGTTAACGCAACGGCTTAAAATGGAATAAATGTCAGGGGCTTGGGGTTCAATACCTCATATGACGACTCCTTCCATCAAGCTAACGCGCAGCCCGCTTGCGCCTACGCCAATGGAGTTAGATGCTCAACAAGATGCGGCAGTTTCACATCGCGGTTCACCTCTGTTAATTGCAGGCGGTCCCGGCACCGGCAAGACCAGCGTTTTAATTGCCGCCGCCCTTTCTCGTATTACGGCCGGACAAGATCCGGATTCAATATTGCTTCTTACTTACGGCCGCCAACGTGCATCCGAACTTCGCGATGCGATTGCACTGCGCACCACATCGACCATGCACGAACCACTTGCGCGCACTTTTCACTCACTCGCTTACTCAATATTAAAAATGAACTCTGGCGATTCTTATCACGAACCAATTTTGTTATCAGGTCCCGAACAAGAGAACTTCATTGAACAATTATTGCAAGGCGATGTTGAAGACGGATATCGCCTATGGCCCGATGATTTACACGATGGTGAAGATAAGAAAGGTAACCCACTTTTAACGCAAGGATTTATCCGCGAACTTCGCGATTTAATCATGCGTGCCAATGAACGCGGCATCACACCTGATGAATTGGCACAACGTGGCAAAACAGTTGGTGAAAAGTACTGGGCACCGGCTGCAGATTTTTGGAAGCGCTATAAGCAAGTTATGGCAATCCGCGAAGATGCGGCCGGGGATGCCAAGATGCGCATCGATCCATCCGAGCTAATTAGCGTCACGATTGCACATCTGCTGGCTAATGAAGATTTGCGTGCGCAATTACAAGCCCGCTTTAAAACAATCATGGTTGATGAATACCAAGAAAGTGACCCCGCACAACGCGCGCTGCTTGCACTATTAACTGGCAGTGATTTAGTTATTGCCTACGATGCCGATTCTGCAGTTGGCCGTTTCCGTGGCGCCGATCCCGATGGGCTAAAGGGTGAAGTAGATAAACATCTGGCACAAGGCGCGGTTCAAATTTTGCTAACCAATTCTTATCGCAGCCGGCCTGAAATATTTGAGATAGGCCGCGCAGTTGTTTCGCAATTCAGATCACCCTCACCTACCCGCCAACGCACCTGCACTTATGCCGAAAAACCAGCGCTAGATAACGCTTTCTCGGTGGCTCGCTTACGTTCACAATCGGAAGAAGCACAATACATTGCCTATCACTTCAAGCGCGCGCATTTGATGCACGCAATTCCGTATTCGCAGATGGCGGTGATCTTGCGAACAGCTGGCACACAAGCCAGCGCACTGCGTCGTGCATTTGCCCAAGTTTCTATTCCGGTTGCCGGGGATCTGGAAGCGCTTTCTGCAAATCCGGCAATGGCGCCATTTTTATTATTGGCACGAGTTGCAACCGGGGATCAACCGCTAAATCTTGATACCTGCGAACGGCTGTTGATTTCCGAATTCGGTGGCGCTGATTCAATTTCACTTCGCCGAATCCGTACGGCGCTCCTGGCAGCTCGCAGCGATGAAACAGATCTGCGTGGCGGAACACAACTCTTAATTGATGCCATCGATAAAGGTGAGATACCAATTGAAGATAGCGCTGCTCTGATACGAGTTCACGAACTACTTACCCAGGCACGTAAATCACTACATAAGAAAGGCGCATGCGCCGAAGATCTACTTTGGGCGATTTGGGATAACGCAAAGTCAAGTGACAATGAAAAGCTAAGTACCGCATGGCGCAATATCGCATTTCGCGGTGGCAACCGAGGAGCAGGTGCTGACCGAGATCTGGATGCGATGATTCAACTCTTTGATTCAGCCCAGCGATTTACCGAACGTTTTCCATATTCCAAACCATCTGCCTTCTTAGATGAAATAGCGCGCGAATCAATTGTTGGCGATCTGATCACCTCACAAGGCGTGCGCCCAGATGTTGTTGAAATTCTTACAGTGCATTCGGCAAAGGGTCGCCAATGGGAACTTGTTGCGGTTGCTGGTTTGCAAGAAGGTGTTTGGCCCAATTTGCGACAACGCAGCTCACTACTTGGCAGCGAAAGACTTGTAGAACGAGAACGCCACGGAGATCTGGCACGTATCGAACTCGATGTGATCGCCGCTAGCGCCTTAGCCGAAGATGAACGACGTCTGCTGCATGTGGCTATAACCCGCGCCCGCCAAGGTTTAATCGTTACTGCGGTGCAACGTGAGGATGATGAACCTTCGGCCTACTTCGAAGAGTTAGATAGTAATTCCGGGCTAGAAGAACCGCCTATAACCGAAGTTCCGCGTCCGCTAACCACATCGGCCTTGGTAGCAACGCTGCGCCAGAATTTATTGGGTGCTAATTCGCAAACTTCTGCAGGGTTGCTAAAAACTCTAGCGCAGTCACAGATTCATTCGGCAGATCCTGCAAACTGGACCGGTTCATTGCCAATCTCATCTACCGAAAGTGTGGTCGGCCCAGATGACAACGTTCCGGTCTCACCAAGTGGCGCCGAATCATTTACCGAATGTGGCGTGAAATGGTTCTTAGAAAAGAATGGTGGAACCAACGGAGATTCATCTGCGCAAATACTCGGGTCCGCAATTCACGAATTTGCGCGCATTAAAGTTGAAGAACCTGGCATAACAGATGCGGATCTGATTGCTAAGTTGCAAGCAGCTTGGTCTTTGATCGATCCGACCGATGGATGGGTCAGCACATCAGCGCTCAAGCGCGCGGTAAAAATGCTGGAAAGATTTGCGCGCTATCACGCTGCAACCACGCGCGATGTGGCCGGTGCCGAACTCAACTTTACGATCCAAGTTGGCCGCGCCCAGATTCGCGGCAGCGTTGACCGAATCGAAGTTGACTCAGATGGAAATTACTATGTTATTGATTTTAAAACAGGTAAAAATATGATCAAAAAGACTGAAGCTCCAGATAATTTACAATTAGCCTGTTACCAACTGGCAGTTGCACTCGATGGTTTCGAGGGCAAGTTATCTGGCACAAAATCAACCGGTGCTGAACTCGTCTATCTGGCAAAAGATTCAGTAAAAGTTACAACGCGCCAACAATTTGTAATTGATGAGGCGGCCGTTAAAGTGAAAATCGAAGAGATTGCTGAAGGCATGGGGGCTGCAACCTTCCAGGCAAAGATCAATGAAATGTGCGAAATGTGTGCGGTAAAAGCGGCCTGCCCAATCCAAAATGAAGGTCGGGCGGTGATCGAATGATCGAGAAATATTCACCCCAAGATATCGCCGCAGCCCTTGCCAAAGTTGGTGCCAAGGTTTATCAACCCACCGATGAACAAAGCGCGATTATTTCTATTGCAACTAATCCGCTGGAACCCGCGGTTGTTATTGCTGGTGCAGGCTCTGGCAAGACCGAAACTATGGCGGCGCGAGTTATCTATCTAGTTGCAAATGGTTATGCCCGCCCTGATCAAATTCTGGGACTTACTTTCACTCGCAAAGCCGCCGGCGAACTCGCTATCCGCATCCGCACCCGATTGCGCCAATTGCGCAGTGCAGGTTTAATTCCGGCAGATACACCGTTAGAAGTCTCTGTTACTACTTACCATTCATACGCCGCACGCTTACTTTCCGAACACTCAATTCGCTTCGGAATCGATGCCGATATCGCACCAATGGGCGATGCTGCGATGTGGCAATTAGCCAATGACGTTGTGCGCAATTGGGATGATGCCACCTACACCAATGAATCTGCCGTAAGCACTGTGGTTGAAGATTTATTGGGTTTAACAAAGTTGATGCTCGAACATCAAGTCAAACCCGATGCTATTGAAGCTGCCGACCTAAAAGTATTACACGAGTTGTCTGCAATGACCGGTGATTTAAATGATCACGTCCGCAAGGTAAATCGTGCTCTGACGCAACGCATTGGGCTATTGCCGATGGTGGAGCGTTTCATTCAACGTCGCCAGCAATCTGGCCAACTCTCATTTGATGATCAAATGTCACTTGCTGCAGATATTGCAACCAACTTTGCAGATGTTGGCGAACTCGAACGCGCCAAATACTCAGTTGTATTACTTGATGAATACCAAGACACTTCTCAATCGCAAGTACGCATGCTGTCATCGCTATTCGGGGGCGGCCATCCCGTGATGGCAGTTGGTGATCCCTGCCAAGCTATTTACACCTGGCGCGGGGCTTCGGCCGGCACAATAAACTCATTTGCACGCTATTTCCCAAAGGTTGCTGGCCAAACCGGAGCCGAACGATATTCGCTGCTGACAACTTTCCGAAACGATAAAGCAATCCTCGAACTTGCAAATGTTGTCTCCCAGCAAATCCGCAGCGAAAGTGGCGCAGATGTTCCGCCCCTTACCCCTCGCATTGGCGCCGGTGCTGGCAATCTAAGTTGCGGTGTCTTTGAAACTATCGAAGCCGAAGCGCAAGCAATTGCCGATTCCTTCTCACCACTTTGGTTTGATGAAAAACGTTTAGCTCAAAGTGCGCAGAAGCGAACCACATTTGCCGTGCTCGTTCGTAAACGTTCGCAGATTGCCGCGATTGAAAGTGCGCTACGTTCCGCGGGCATGCCAGTTGATGTCATCGGCCTAGGTGGCCTTATTCATGTTCCTGAAGTTGCTGACATAGTTTCGATGTTAAAGATAATTGCCGACCCTGATGCAGGTGCTGCGATGATGCGCCACTTGACGGGGCCGCGAATTAATTTAGGTGCAAAAGATTTGGCAGCACTTGGGGCTTACTCACGAAATCGTGCCAAGGGTTCGCGCGCCGAAAGTAAGTCGTTAATTAAGAAGATTGCTGCCGGAAATCCGGAACGCGCCGAAGCCGACGATCAATTCCTAGGATCATTAATCGACACAGTTGATGAGATTGAAAAAGCAGACCGCAAGACATTTACCGAAGATGGCTTTAAGCGAATATCCCGCTTTGCATCCGATCTGCGCCGTATCCGCTCGCGCGCAGGTGGCACTATTACAGATTTAATTAATGAAATTGAAAGATATTTGCACCTAGAAGAAGAAGTTATGTTGCGCGATGGCACCGGTTCTGGCCGTCGCCATATAGATCGCTTCTTAGATGAGGCCGGAAAGTTTGCCCGCAGCGGCGGAACCTTAACTTCATTCCTGCAGTGGCTAGATATAACTGGAGAAGAAGAAGGAGGCCTGAAATCAGCTGCTCCTGAGGTGCGCAGCGACGTGGTTCAGATTCTCACCGTGCATATGTCAAAGGGCGCCGAATGGGATGTCGTTGCTGTTCCCGGATTAGCCGAAGGAACTTTTCCAGGGATTAATAAATCAGATCCCGAAAATTGGATCACCAATGAGAAACATATTCCATTTCATTTACGTGGGGATAGCGCAGAGCTGCCTGTCTTCTCATTTAACGGTGCGGTTAAGAATTCGGAAGCCAAAAAAGAGATTGAGGCCTACGGCAAAGTCTGTAACGCAACAAAAATCCGCGAAGAAATTCGTTTGGGATATGTTGCATTTACCCGCGCCCGTACACATTTAATCGCAACCACATCTTGGTGGCGTGATGGCGCGGATTGGGTTAAGCCCTCATCAATTTTTGAACAAGTGGCGTTAGTTGCCCAAAAATCTGGAACCATTTTAAATAACGCCGCCCAACCGGAAGATGAAGATAAAAATCCGAAACTTGAATACCCAGCCACAGGAATTTGGCCACGTGATCCGCTGGGGGATAAACGCGCAGATTTTGATTCCAAAATAGCGCTTGTAAATAGCGCTCAGCCAATTGATCTAAGTAAATTTATTGAGACTGATTTGGAAATTATCTCTTGGGCCCAAGATGCGCAGGCCTTGATTCACGAAAATACTTTGCTTCGAAGCGGTGGTTTAGAAATCGCACTTCCACCACGGCTTTCCACATCAACTCTTGTTGCTTTGCATAAAGATCCAACTGAACTTGCGCTAAATATTCGCCGTCCTATGCCAAGGCCGCAAGATGAATATTCTCGTCGTGGAACCGCTTTCCACTTATGGATCGAAAGCCATTTCCGCGCGGCAACTTTATTTGACGATGATGATTTAGATTTCCTAGATCCACTCGAACCCGATCAAACTCTTGAGCAACTTAAAAACGCATGGTTAGCATCGGATTGGGCGCCACGGATTCCGGTTGCCGTAGAAGTGCCCTTTGAAGCGGTAATTGGCGGGGTTTTGGTGCGCGGGCGCATAGATGCGGTTTATGAAATAAATGGTCGCTATGAAGTCATCGATTGGAAAACAGGGTCAACAAAGTTAGGTGCATCATCCGCTGTTCAGTTAGCGGTCTATCGCCTAGCTTGGGCCAATTTAACGGGCATCGATCCAGCTTTGGTATCGGCGGGATTTCATTATGTTCCATCTGGTGAAACAGATCACCCCGCAGATTTGCTAAGCCATGCCCAACTTGTTGAATTACTTATTGGTTCTGACTAATTCAATTCGTAACGGCAGATGATCGCTCACACCCGTCTTAACCGTTTTGCGATCGGTAACTTGATATCCAGATAAGTCATCGGCCAAAATATAATCAAATTGTATTTTCGCTCCCCAACTTGGATAAGTGTTCTGATTTACCAAAGATTTCCATTTCGAACCTAGCGCTGGAATTCCTTTCGGCAAATTAAGATCACCCAGAATAATTGGGATCGTATTTGTCTCGCGCGCAATTTGCTGCGCCCAGCGCTTTAACTTATTTAACTGATTTAAATTTACTCCAGGCACAAAAGAGAGATGGGTATTTATCACTGTAAAACCATTTTGCAGAGTTGCGGCAAGTGCCACTCTTGGTTCATCACGCACATATATGGCACGAATCTTTGGTCTACTGCCAGTTTCACTTTCAGCCGGAACAACTAGTGGCATTCCAATAACTGATCTGCCCAAATCTAGCCTTTGCCATTTAATGACTGGAATATTTGAAGCGATTGCAATTCCGTAACTTTCAGCTAGATCACCAATTGAGTTATTTGATACGTAATTTGGATCACGATCATTTAACTTGCGCCATTTCTCACCCGGAGTACCGATCACACTCGGCGCAAAAGCCCAATCAGTCGCGCTCATTGCGGTGGCAATCTCGCCAATTTGATTTATACCGTTTGTGCGAGGCAGTAAATAATCAACTTCCTGCACCGCGATGACATCACTTGCAATTTCGGCGATCGCCCGTTGCAGTGCTGGCGCGGATGGACCTGCGGGGTTGGGCGGAATCTCCATGCCATGGAGCAGATTCCACGAGGTGATGCGCATATGGCCAAGGCTAGTAGCGTTGCCCCTTATGAGCGCGGTCAACGGACAAGTATCGAAGATGGACCGCGCCGGCCACCTGCGATCTAACCAAGCAACGCTGGATGAGCTGTGGGCCAAAGCCAAGATCGTGCACTGTAGTGATGGACGTTTGGCAGTTTCTTTAAATGCCACAGAGCTACGTTTCTTAAAGGCGACTGATGTAGCAGAGCTAATTAAAAGCGGTGAATTTAATGCAGGCGAAAAGTATTTTTTAGGTTTAGATCAACTAGATAGCCAACCGTATTTTGCATGGAGTTCAGATCACCCTAAATCGCAGAGCGATGATGCACCGGCTGGATATGCAACGTTGCGCGATATCGGGGGAGACCTCGATGAGTTACAGATGGAACTTGCTCTGCATTCGGTTGCGTTATCAAATTGGCATAAGACCCACCCGCATTGTGCGCGATGTGGTGCGCAAACATCTGTTGCGATGGGCGGTGCAATACGCACCTGCGATACGGATAAGAGTGAACACTACCCGCGTACAGATTCTGCAGTTATTGTCTTAGTGCGAGATGCCAATGATCGCATTTTGCTAGGGCGCCAAGCGATATGGCCAGAAGGTAGATTCTCATGTTTTGCAGGTTTTCTAGAACCCGGTGAAACTTTTGAGCAATGCGTGCAACGTGAAGTCTTTGAAGAATCCGGCATTGCAGTTCGTGAAATTAATTATCTAGGTTCACAACCTTGGCCATTTCCAGCTTCAATTATGATCTCATTTGAAGCGATTACAGATTTTCCAGAGGCTGCTCGACCTGATGGTGAAGAAATTGTTCAAATCAAATGGTTATCCCGTACTGAATTAAACTCACAAGTTGCCGACGGTTCACTCTCAATGCCACCTGCTATGTCGGTTTCGCGCAAAATGATTGACCGCTGGTTACATGCATGAGCGAGGAAAATGGAAATCTTCGTGCTGAAGAAATCTTGGCCGCTCTAGATAACGATCAGAAAGCAGTAGCGCTAGCTTCACGCGGACCAGTTTGTGTAATTGCAGGTGCAGGTACCGGCAAGACGCGCGCCATCACACATCGCATCGCATATGCAGCAGCTATCGGAACTATGGATCCACAGAAAGTTTTGGCACTTACCTTTACCTCGCGTGCAGCCGGTGAAATGCGCACACGCCTGCGCGCACTTGGCGTCCCAACGGTTGCAGCACGCACGATTCACGCGGCAGCCCTTAAGCAATTGATCTATTTCTGGCCCAGCGTTTTCGGCGGGCGGGTACCTGAGTTAATGACCGCTAAGGCCGGTTTTATTGGAGAAGCGATTAACCGTGCCGGTTTATCTGGTGAACTACGTGCAACATCGCGCGAGCTAATGCGCGATATTGCAAGTGAAATTGAGTGGGCGAAAGTTTCTCAGGTAGCACCTGAAGATTTTGTAAATGAGATTGGCAAGCGAACCCAGAAGCCAAGAGTAAGTGCCGAAAAATTAGCACAGGTTTACACCGCTTATGAAAGCGTGAAGAAGCAAGAGTTAGCCATCGACTTTGAAGATGTACTTTTATTGACCGCAGCGATGCTGGAAGAAGAGCGCACCGTGCGCGAGCGAGTGCAAGATCAGTACCGCTACTTCACAATCGATGAATATCAGGATATTTCGCCAGTTCAGCAACGTTTGATAAATGCTTGGCTTGGTTCGCGCCAAGATATTTGTGTGGTTGGAGATCCGGCGCAAACAATTTACTCATTTGCTGGCGCAACGCCAGTATTTCTAAATAGCTTTACGAAACGCTTTCCTGATGCTGAAGTAATTCGCTTAAGTACTGGGTATCGCTCCACCCCCGAAATTACCTTTGCGGCAAATGCGCTCTTGCGTCATGGCGCAATGGGCCAAGAGTTAGTTGCGCTAAATGAACACGGCACAAAGCCCAGCGTCGATGGTTATGCCAATGAAGATGCCGAAATTGCAGGCGTTCTAGCCCAAATAACTGAACTCTTAAATAACCGAACACAGGCGCAAGAGATCGCAATATTGGCGCGAACTAATAACCAGTTAAAAGGTGTCGAACGCGCCATGAATAAATCAGGTCTGCCGTATCAGGTGCGCAGCACCGAAAGATTTTTCGATCGCCAAGATGTTCGCGATTTTCTAAAGGAAGTACGTCGCGCATCAGTTTTGCCGACAGAAGGCGTCTCTTGGATTGATGAATTACGCACGATTGCGCAACCATTTTTAACGGGCGAAAGTATTGATGGCATTGCGGGGTTGCTGCACCTGGCGCGCGAACTAGATGGCGACAATAGTTTTAGTCCAAAGACGCTGCGCAGTTATTTACGCGAAATTGAAGATCGAGTGCAACAGAACAACCCACCAACGATGCCGGTAATTACCTTGGCAACCCTGCATGCGGCAAAAGGGCTGGAATGGGAGCGCGTATTTTTAATCGGCGCATCCGAAGGCATCTTGCCCTTTGATGAGCAGATCGATGAAGAGCGCCGCTTGTTCTATGTTGGAATGACGCGCGCGAAGGTCGATCTACACATCAGCCACCGCCAGAATCCGAGCCGATTCCTGCGTGAGGCGGGCTTAATTAATTAGGTTGCGCAAACCTCTATCTGTGGTTTACCCTTGCCTTTCACCAAGTTGGTGAACGGCTACATAGGCGAAAAGGAGAATGAACGATGTTTCTTACATCTAAATCATTCACCACAGCACGCGTTACACGCGGTGCTGCTACTTCGCCTGCCAATTTCCATGCGACTACAAAGAAGCATACAAATTGGCCCGCAGCGTCAAAGCCAGCGTTTTACGCAGCTTTTTACGCCGTGGATGAGGCCACAGGAGGTTCGATCGGATAATCCCGATAGATGCCAAACCTAAGGCCTCAACTCCACAAAGGAGTTGAAGGCCTTTTTTTATTACCAAAAACCAAACCAATCCAGAGAAAGAAAACGAGAGAGAAGAAAGTGGGTGAGAACGATGAGCGTTCTCTACAGCGAACTACAGGTACCAGGCTGGGCGCAAACAGGCGAGAAGATCGGTCTCTATGAAGTAACCGGTGCTTATGACTCGGCCATCGCCTTTACATTGCCATGCCATAACGCTGATCCTGAACTCTTCTTCTCCGAAAGTGATGAAGGAATTGCTCAGGCGAAAGCGCTTTGCGGCAGCTGCCCTGTGCGAAATAAATGTTTAGACGGCGCCTTATCCCGTGAAGAACCATGCGGTGTTTGGGGCGGTCAGTTAATCGAAGATGGCGTAATTATTGAACGCAAGCGCCGTGCGGGACGTCCACCGCGCATTGCAGCGTTCGTGTAATTACTTCTATCGGCAGGTATCCGTTGCTCGAAAAGCCCCGTGCTTGGTTTCTCAATAAGAATCCTGGCGCGGGGCTTTTCTATTTTTCAAAATGAACTATTAATTGGAGACTTCACCTCTTACTATTTAATGCATGAGATTGCGCATATCTATAGCTCTAGGCTTGGTTGCATCCATTTCTTATATTGTATTGCCGCAATATTCTATGGCAAGCAGCACTCCACGTGCATGGTCTATTGATTCACTAACCAAGATTGATTCGAGTAAAGCACGAGTGGTATTCGGAGATCGAGTAAATTCGATCAATTTGCCTTCCAATTGGAGTATCCGAGACATCCCAAAAGTTATTGATAAAGCGACTCCTTGGATAAGGTCGACTTTTCAATATGCAATTCCCGCTTGTACTCCAAAAATAATAGTTGGGTGCATAGAGAGCGTGAGTTATAAAACTTCTAGCAGTAACTGGAATCAAGCAACACTTTCTTCTAGAGAACTCTCTGATAGAAGTGGCGAAGCGACTGCTGGAACTACGGATGGACGGACAGGTAACATAATTTCGGAGAGGCAAATTGGTCAATGGCCAGCCGATATGAAGAACCACGCGCCTGCCGCCGGGCGTGCTTCCTATTGGAATTTTAGCAAGGCTTCGCATGGAGGTGGAACTGAATATTTACTGCGAGTTAATGTTCGTGGAGACATTTCAGCAGAGCCGATATTCAGCACATGGGATCCTGTTACTGGCACTCGAGAATGGAAAAATGGAATTGTTCAAAGGTATTTAGAAATGGCAATTTTCCCAGTTGATGGACTAACAGAATATGAGTTCCCAGAAGATATCGAGATTAAAGTTAAATTAAAGCTCGGGACCGTGGCAAAAGATTTATGGGGATGGTTTGATGGAAGAGTAATAAATCCAGAGATAACGCTTGATACCAATTCTTCCGACGGAATTGTTGAAGTTTCCGGTTCGCCTGCAAGAGTCCCAATAGGATTGACGCCAGCTAAGAATGTGAGTGAATTCAGCGCAGAGTTTAATTCTCGTAGAAATTGCCCTGCCGGCGTTTTACCTAGCTCTTGCCCAGGTTCGTGGGGTGGAAATACTGTTGGTATTTCCACTGATGGAAATCAGGATATTTCAGATTTTATTTTTTATGAGAAAGAATTCGGCTTGGCTGCAACCGTCGCATATAAGACTGCATGGTGGGTAAAAACCACCCCTTGGCCAGATGTGGCGAACGTTGCAGACTGTCCAGCATTACAGAGTGGATTTACAGGCATAGTTACCACGAATGCCACAATGTATGGGAAATCTGCACCTAAGTGGGATAGCAGCGATAAAACTTTTGTGTTTCAGGTCGCTTCCCCACATCTAGATTTAGCGGGGAATCCAAATAAGGGTTTTTATTCTCTGGTTATACCTAAAGAAATCGCCGAATGTCGATGGGGTAAAGATATCGCCAAAGCAAAGATTGTTGTATCAATCATCTCTGCAGACGGAAATACAAATGTGGGAACATCTAGTTATTCAATCAAAAATAATTTACTAACATTTAATATCTCTGGATTCACTTATTCATCGCCAACAATCAAAGTTGGATTAATTGCACAGCCAATTGCACAGCCAATTGCACAGCCAATAAAGAAGGTCACTATTATTTGTGTGAAAGGTAAATTAGAGAAGAAAGTTACAGCCTTGAAACCAACCTGTCCTGCAGGATATAAAAAGAAGTAATTCCGTAGTTATTATTTATTCATGACCATTGCACATTACGCATACACCGCACTTGATTGCGATAACCCTGTTGAGTTAGCTTACTTTTATTCAAAAATAACCGGGCATAAAGTGGAACCATTTGATGAAGGTGAAACCGCAGAAACGTGCGAATGGCTTGAAATACTCGATGATAAAGGCTTCACGAAGATGGGCTTTCAGAAAATTGATAACTATCAAAGACCAACTTGGCCAATCGGTGGCCTGCCACAGCAGGCACATATGGATTTTCACGCCAAAGATTTAGATATTGCTGAAAGAGATTTACTTGGAATAGGTGCCGTTAAGGCTGAGTTTCAACCAAAACCAAATCGCTTTCGTATTTATCTTGATCTTGCAGGACATCCGTTCTGCATGGTGCAGAACGCTCACGACACTTGTAACTAAATCGGGAGTACTCTTTAGATATGGCAACTACAGCGAAGAAAGCAACGGCGAAGAAAGCAGTGACAAAGAAGAGCGCTGCGAAACTAGAAGTGGCGAACCAGGGAGTTGATTGGCGTTCACTTTACTTATATGCGGTCAGCCTAATTACTCTTCTGGTCTGTCTCTTTACAGTAATTAGCTTGATTAACCGAGGTCTAGATCTGATCGTTCCTGATGCTGGATATGTTGATCCTTATGCAGTGCAGGGCGATCCCAAAGTTGATCCAGAAGTTATTAAACAAGCCAATATCGATCAGAACCGCCGCAGCGCAATCCGCGGGATAACTAGTTCACTCGTGACTTTGCTAGTGACAGTTCCAGTTTATTTATATCACTGGAAGATGGTTCGAAAAATATCTTGTTAAACGCCAGCGGGTGCTATCTCGGGGAACCAAGAAAGTGCTTCATCGCGAAACTTTCCTTCAGCTTCTAATTGACAGAAAATGCCAGTTGTTCCCAAAGTAACGCGGTGAATTAATACATATTCAGCCGGCAAATTAAGTTGGAAGCCGATCTTGGCTGTTGGATTTCGCGGATCACCGACGCGGGCGCTTTGATCGCGCAACCATTCGCGTGAATATTTAAAGGTTTCGGTGCGAAGTGGTTCAACAAGTGGAACCAAGAAATCTAGAACGAGATTTGGATCAACATCCACATCTTCCAAGATAAATCCATCTTTCTTGAAGCCTTCATATAAAGCCTGCGCATCATCATCTAGGGCGTGCTTTAAAAGATTCTTAAATGGTTCGGGAAAGCCATTTGGCAGACGATTGCAGGCGCCGAAATCTAAAACTCCGATGCGACCATCGGCGAGCAAACGGAAGTTTCCAGGATGTGGATCAGCGTGCAATAAACCTGCGCGCTCTGGACATGTGAAATGGAACCGCGCCAAACGCATTCCGGCGTTGTCACGTTCTTCCTGTGTGCCACTTGCAATGATTTTAGAAAGCGGGATTCCTTCTAACCATTCCGAAACCAGAACTTTATCAGCAGCCATGACAACTTTTGGAATCGCTACATCCGGATCATTTTCGTAGGCCTTCCAGCAAGCTTCTTGCGCCTCGGCTTCATATTTGTAATCGACTTCTTCGATGATGCGCGCGCGCAATTCTTCGAGCAACGGTTTCATTTCAACACCAGGCAAAACTAATTGGAAAATTTTGGCAAAGCGTTGGATCTGATTTAAATCAGAGATTAGAGCTTCAGCAGCTCCTGGGTATTGAATCTTTACCGCAACCGGGCGACCATCTTTCCAAACGCCTTTATGAACTTGGCCGATCGAAGCCGAAGCCGTTGCCTTGTCATCAAATGAGGTGAAGTTATCGCGCCAGTTTTCGCCTAACTCTTTTGCCAAAACTTTATGTACTACGCGAGTTGGCAAGGGTGGCGCTGACTCTTGTAACTTGGTAAGTGTCTCGCGGTAAGGCTTGGCAATATTTTCAGGAAGCGCTGCTTCAAATACCGAAAGCGCCTGCCCGAATTTCATCGCACCGCCCTTTAGTTCGCCAAGGACTTTAAAGAGTTGCTCTGCCGTCTTCTCTTGAATATCTGAAACAACTACTGATGAAGATTGACCGACTAATTGTTTGCCGAGTCCGAGGATGCCCCGACCTGCAAGTCCGACCGGAATGGAAACCATCTTTGCCGAACGGACAGCGGTGGAACTCGGGATCTGAGTCTCGTTCGACTCCTTCTTAGCCATGCACCTATTGTTCAGAGAAATTGTTCAGGGCGCTAATTGAAAACTAATTACCAGCTACACCCACACATGGGATGGCGCGTGATGGTGATGTGTTTTGTGTTACAGAGGTCAAGTAAATCGATTGAAATTGCCTCAGTAGATAGCGTGCATATCCCGGTATCAATTAGCTGCAGTAATTGCGCAGCCAAAAGCGAGGCAACGTAATTGGCCCCAACGATTGGCAGCTCATCCTTAACTGTTGCTTTCTCCAGAAGTGTTGCTCTGCTTTGCTCTGCAATTGCTAGTTCGCAGCAACGGCTGCAAGGTGATATTCCAGGGACAATTATTGGAGTTATTGTTAAATATCCACCACTAATTTCACTAACAATTAAATGTTCTTGTCCAGCAGACATCCAAAGGGCAAGGAGTGCCGAATCTATTTCTCCAAAGTGGATTTTAATTACTTTCTCAGCAAATCCCACGGGTAATTCTTCAGCGTTCTCTTCAGAACTTTGCGGAAAGAGTGCAACTGATTTAGCTTTTTCGTGGCAGAGCGATGCAAATACCTGTCCATAATCAATGGCTGAGATAAATCCCCCAGAAATATCAGCGTCGCAGACTAGTTCGCGGCCGCGACGAAAAGATGGCGCAAATTGCGTATGTGTAAGGCCGCTGGCAACAAGTGCTGAAAATAAATGTTGAGCGGCGCGAGAATTTCCAGAAATTTCTATATGTGCACTTTGGCGAGCGCTCACCGTTGCAACTCCAGAATCACAAACTCCGGGCAACCACCTTGTCAGAGTTAATTCTGGTGCAATTCGATTTTTCAGCTGCGCGTAAGAGGCATCTTTACTGCGATCACTTCCCTTGGCGGCGCGTTCGGCGATATTGGAGATAAATCTTTGCGAAATTTGGATGGCACTCGATTGCGTTTCTAGAAATTCATAAGAGTGCAGTTGTGCCAACAGCTCATCCAAGTCTGAAGCGTTGATGGCCAAGACCGCTTCCAATTCACTGCGGGTGAGGCCGCGCTTTAGCGCAGAATAAATTTCGGGGGCAAGGGGTGAGCTAATCGCTAGCCGGCTGCGCATGGTTCCAAAGAGAAATTGGCCCGCCTGCTCACCTGCATAGAGATTGATTCCAGATTTAAATTTAAGCCCTTGAATTCTTTCTTCGCTCATCTGCAAAGGATTGGCGCCTGCCGCAGCCAGCGCCCGAGCGCATGTGTGTAGCCGCTATGTATGCCGCGAAAAATTAACTATGAGGCTAAAAATAAATTCACCCCGTGCGCATCAACGTGTGATGAATAACGGGGTGAATTTTTAAATGGTGAACTTGATTACTGAGCTTTGCCAAGAATTCTGTTGACCTTGGTGCCACAGACTGGGCAGATACCCTGCGCCATGCGACGACCAGACTCGGAGATCTTCACAGTGCCTTCGAAGTCACGCTTCGCTTTGCACTTCACGCAGTAAGCGTCACCTTTGTATGTCTCTGCTGTCATAATTTCCTCCAATCGCCGCCTGAGCTCTGAGCGCCCACACGTGCAAGCATGACGATACCCCTGCTCACGCTCAAATACGCTGAACTAGCCCTTGTTTGTGCGTAATTTTTTTAGCTCCACAGGCTCAGCCAAGGCGCGTTCGGCCGCCTCATACCCATCCAAGTAGGCGCTGGCCAGCTCGGCTCCCTCAAATCGGGCCAAAACCTCGGTGAAGGCTTCGCCATGGTCAAAATGCTGCAGATGGATGGCCTCATGGAAGAGGACATAGTCCAGAGCGTAATCCGGGGCCAATTTAAGTCGATCTGAGATGCGGATCGTGCGATCAACGCTGGTGCAAGATCCCCAGCGCTCGCGCATCGGGCGCCAATTGATCGAAGCGGGGCGAGCGGTGATCTCTGGGGCTAGGGATGCCATTAGTTCGCCCGTGCGCTCCATGAGGCGCTCCTCGCTCGGTATCCGTGAACTCTCTTGGCTACGAATCTTGGCGATCATCTCGGGCACGATGGCGTGTTCATCGGCTTTACTCATGCGCGCAGGGATCGAAACAATTATTCGTCCGCCTTGGCGATAGGCCGAAATGTTTCGCTTGCGTCTTGCAGAGCGAATCACAATTATCTCACCCTCTGAAATTCCAGGCAGGGTTAAGTCATCTTCGCCTTCATCGTTTTCAAATGACATAGTCAAAAAGTACTCCTGGAATCCCAAATTAGATTGAAATCTGCAATATCTAAAGTACGTGTTGAGAGATTTAGGCAAAAATAATTTTGCACTACAACCCAAATTACAGGCGTGTCAAATCTCTTTTTATTTGATTCTAGGCAACTTTGGACATAAGTTGCGCTTACGAAGTCCTCGGATAACTGTTTGATCTATCTGCAAGGGGAAGGCAGATAAATCAAATTAGCGGCCGGGGACTTCGCTTTTCCTAAAGGTTATTTAGCTAAAAAAATAATTTACAGCAAGCCAGAGAGATCATCTGGAATCGATGTGCTGGCAAGAAATTTTTCTGGGTCTAATAAATCATCTGCCGTTGGCAGCAGACCGCTCCAAATCTGATCACGTTCAGAAATTGACTTAACTTCACGGATCTTCTTCCAGAAAGTGCTCGCCTCGCGAGTTAACTTTGGCGAGACTTGCAAGCCAAGCATTGAAGAGAAAAGAAGTTGCGCGGGTGCTGCCGATGCACGACGTCGGCGCAGCGTTTCGCGCAATTGTTCAATTGCTGGCAGACGATCTCCGGCGGCGAGTGCGCTTACTTCATCAGTCCATCCATCTATTAACGCTAAAACAGTTTCGAGTTTAAGGAGTGCGATCTTTTGTGCAGGTGATTCTTCAGGCGTAAATATTCCGCTATCTAGGGCAATGCCCATGGGATCACCTGGTACTACCCCATCGCCGATATTTTCTTGGGCTTTTTCAAAGGCTTCTTGCGCTTGTCGTTGAATGGCATCGATATCAATATTTATTCCTTTGCCATATTCGACAACAGCGCTTTGAATATAAGAAACTAACCAAGGATTATTTGCAAAGAGTCGAGCAACCGCGCTTTCGCGAAGTGCGTGATAGATAAAGACCTCTGATTTTGCAATCTCTAATTCAGTGGCCCAAAGTTCAATGTTTTCAGGGATAACAATGGCGCGCGCTGGATCAAGTAAGGGCAGGCCAACATCATGTGCGCCAGTAACTGAAGTAGATAAGGTGCCGATTGATTGGCCAAGTTGGGTAGCGATCATGGTGCCAATAAATGAGCGCAACATCATGGTGATCATCTCTATTGGAGGCGCTCCTTCAGCGTTTTCACCCGCCTGTGCGGTTATAGCTTGATCAAGCAATTTGGAAATCGCAGCCGATAGCCCCGCAGCCAATGGCTCCATGGTCTTATGCCAACCAACCATCGTTTCATTTACCCAGTCCAAGCGGCTGGCCGCAGTCGGAACCGTTGGTGCGGCCGGGAAAGCTGTTGCTTCGTTAAGCCAAACTTCAGAAATTTCAAATGCGTTTCTTACAACTTCTAAATCTTTTGTACCAAGTGGTTTTAAACCTTGAGCCGAGACAAATTTCTTCGCGGTTTCGCGCGCAGTTGCAATTGAGAGCACGCCTTCATTGGCAGATGCACCTTGCCCTGCTTGTGAGAAAAGTGTTGTGAATGGATTTACAAAACCGGCAGGGTTAATTCCTAGTTGTTCAAATTGCGCTTTCATCTGCTCTTGCATTTGGCGCATCATTGCTTCGAAATCAGGATGGCCGTTTTCTCCAGAATTTTCAGAGTCGTCAGGATCGTTTGGGATGAATCCAAAACTGGCCATAACCCGCCCTCTTTACTAATGTGAAATCTGACTTATTGCTTCCAACAACGCCAATGCGAGTTTTCTTCCCGCAAGAGATAGGCTACCGAACATGTCCAACGCATTTATGGCACTTATTTGGTGGGTTATCCCACTGGCTGGCCTGATCGGCGCGCTGGGTTATGTTCTCTGGGTAACGCAATTTAAATCTAAGTTCGAATCAGAGACCACTCGTTCAGTCGGCCAATTCCAACGTTTTCAAGATTCTTTCAGGGATGCCGAAATAACAATGGCGAGCGAAGAACCAGATCAAGTCGATCCAGTACAACCACCTGTGGAGCGCTAACTTTAAAGACGATGGCTTGAAGTAATGATCCAGATCCGACTTCCGAGGCTAGCGACTTTTATTCTCGGACTCTTCTTCGGACTTGCCTTAATTGCGCCACTGCCTTTTGTGGTTTTAACTCCAGGAAGCGCCCAAGATGTTTTAACTAAGGTAATAACTCCCTCAAAAAAGCCTTCAGTTACTCCAACTTTTTACTCAAGCGATGGAAAGATTTACTTGCTCTCAATTCTAATTACCAATCCATCTGCCTATGTCACCGGATTTGAGCTGATTTATTCCTGGATGCGCAGCGATTATTCAGTTATGCCTCGCTCGCTCTTTTACAAAGATGGGCGAAGTGCTGAAGCAGAAAAGAAAATTGCCAAAACAGAGATGGTCGATTCCCAGTTAAGTGCCAAATTCGCCGCACTGAATTATTTGGAAAATAATTATCCGCAGCTAGGTACTTCAAAAATCACACCGAGTGATATTGAAATTTCACTTGCCAAGACTGGTGGCCCCAGTGGCGGGTTGGCTTTCGCACTTGGCATAGTCGAGTTGTTGACCCCCGAAAATATTTTAAAGGGACGAATCGTTGCAACGACCGGAACGATCGATGAGAAAGGCGGCGTCGGAAGTATCGGTGGAATTGCCGAAAAAATCTTGGCTGCCAAAAAAGCCGGAGCCACAATCTTTATAGTTCCTGAGAGAAACTGTAAAGACCTCGCACCTAGCGTTGCAAAAATCCCTGACGGAATTAAAATAGTTGCAGTTTCCAGCCTTGAAGAGGCCATATCGGCGCTCAATTCGAATCGCCCGCGCAGTTGCGCTAACTTAGGAGCATGATGAAAAAACCAAGTCCGCTAGCCCTTACCTTCATAATTTTGGCAGTTATCGCCGGGGCGCTAGTCGCACTCAGTGGTGTTTATGTGGATTGGCTCTGGTTTAAATCCGTTGGCTTCACAGCTGTTTGGTCAACAGTTCTTACCACCAAGGTCGCGCTATTTATCGCTTTTGGATTAATCACTTCATCAATTATTTCTCTAAATATTTTCCTGGCCTTTCGCTCTCGCCCATTTAACGTTTCAATGGCGATGGAGGCAGATAACCTCGAGCGTTATCGCGCAACAATTGATCCAATTCGCAAGCTCGTCTTTGCCGGTGTTGTCGTGGTGCTCTTCTACTTCGGCGGTTCCAGCGGCGTGCAACTCTGGAGCTCTTGGTTGCTCTTTAAGAACTCAACAGATTTCGGTGTTAATGATCCACAGTTCAACATGGACATTTCATTCTTTGCTTTCCGCCTGCCGTTTTATCAAACTCTAATCGGCTGGGCCATCTCCACTCTTATCTTGGCAACACTTGCCAGTGCCGCTATTCACTATCTCTACGGCGGGCTTCGCCCACAACTTCGCAGTGATCGCACATCGGTGGCAGCGCGCGTTCAACTTTCAGTTCTTTTAGGTTTAATTGTTCTAATCAAAGCTGTTGCATATTGGTTTGATCGTTTCGCACTTGCCCTTAAAGAGAGTCGATTAATAACAGGACTTACTTACACAGATGTAAATGCAACTCTGCCTGCTAAATCAATTCTTGCCGCCATTGCCGTGATCTGTTCACTTCTCTTCTTCGCCAATATTGTCCGCAAATCTTGGTTACTGCCGGCAGCCGGAACCGCCTTGATGGTTGGCTCATCTGTGTTAATCGCCGGTGTTTATCCAGGGGCCGTGCAGCAATTTCAAGTAAAGCCATCTGAATCATCTAAAGAAGCCCCTTATATTCAACGAAATATTGACTCTACACGCGATGCCTTTGGTCTCTCTGAAGTAGAGATGAAGGATTATCAAGCAACTCTTTCAACTAATTCAGGTCAACTAGCATCTGATGCGGCAACAATTGCAAATATTCGATTGATGGATCCGAATGTTTTATCAGCAACTTTCCGTCAACTTCAGCAGATCAAGCCTTATTACACATTCCCAGAATCACTAGACGTTGATCGCTACACAGTAAATGGCGTGCAACGCGATGCTGTTGTTGCGGTTCGCGAATTAAATATTGATGGAAACCCAAGCCGTAACTGGATTAACGATCACTTGGTTTACACACATGGTTTTGGTTTTGTCTCTGCATTCGGAAACACTGTCGATGCTGACGGCAAACCGAGCTTCTTGGTCGGCGACCTTCCACCAACTACTGGCCTCGGTAAATTCGAACCACGTGTTTACTTTGGTGAGAACGTCCCTGATTACTCAATCATCGGCGGACCGAAGACTGATACCCCAGTCGAATTTGATTATCCAGATGACGCATCTGCAAATGGCCAGAAGAATTACACCTACACCGGTAAAGGTGGAGTACCAATGGGCGGTTTGCTCAACAAACTCCTCTTTGCAATTCAATACCAAGAACAACGCATCGTACTTTCAAGTTTGATCAACGCTGAATCAAAGATTCTCTACAATCGTTCACCTCGCGAACGCGTTGCCAAAGTTGCACCATGGTTGACTCTTGATGGAGACCCATATCCAGCAATTGTTGATGGCAAAGTCCAATGGATTATTGATGGCTACACAACAAGTGCTGGCTATCCATATGCGCAGACAACTTCACTTGGCACCGCAACCACTGATGCGCTAACTGCTAACTCAACATCGGTTACCGCCCAGAGCAACCGAAATATCAACTACATCCGAAACTCGGTAAAAGCCACGGTTGACGCCTATGACGGCACTGTTGTTCTCTACCAATGGGATGATAAAGATCCAGTTCTAAAGACCTGGATGAAGGCATTCCCAAATACAGTGACACCAAAGAGCAAAATGTCTGATCAGCTACTTGAGCACATTCGCTACCCAGAAGATATGTTCCGCGTGCAACGTGACGTGCTTAGCTCGTATCACGTGAAAACAGCGGCCGCCTTCTATGGCGGACAAGATTTCTGGCGTGTGCCACGTGATCCTTCAACATTCGGTGCCAATGCCGGAGCGCAACCTCCTTATTACATGACAGTTGAAATGCCAGGAGCTACTAAACCAACATTTGCACTGACAACTCCATTTGTTCCACGCGGAGGCCGCGAGAATTTATCTGCCTTTGCAATGGTTGATTCCAACTACGGGCCAAATTACGGAAAAATAACCGTCCTACAACTTCCACGCAGCACCAACGTTGCTGGACCTTCACAAGTTGCATCTAACTTTGAAGCTAAGCCAGAAGTTGCAAACTCACTTTCCTTGTTGCGTCAAGGCGGTTCCGATGTTGTGCTAGGAAACTTGCTCACACTTCCAGTCGGCGGCGGGTTGCTTTATGTTCAGCCGGTATATGTAAAGGCAACATCTAACTCTGCGGCTTATCCATTGCTGCAGAAAGTACTTGTCTCATTCGGTGATGTAATCGGTTATGACAGTTCACTTAAGGGCGCACTCGATCAAGTATTTGGTGGAAACTCTGGAACATCATCATCTGGTACACCAGTTACAACTACAACTAATAACGCATCTGCCGATCTAAAGTCAGCGTTACAAAATGCTAAGCAAGCACTTGCAGATGGAAATGCCGCACTTGCAAAGGGAGACTTTGCAGCATATGGCCGTGCACAAGATCGCTTAAAGGCAGCACTTGCTGCAGCGATTGCTGCTGAAGGACGTAAGTAAAGCGATTTGGATATTGCTTAACGACCCTTTAGACTGACACTTCCGACGCGGGGTGGAGCAGCTCGGTAGCTCGCTGGGCTCATAACCCAGAGGTCGTAGGTTCAAATCCTGCCCCCGCTACTAGTACTTAACTTATCCTCACTTGATTCTGAGTGAGTTTGTAACAACAAAGAGCGAACTAACTGCCATTGCCGCTGCCGCATACATGGGAGTCAATAATCCAGCAGCAGCAATTGGTAAACCAATTACATTGTAGGCAAATGCCCAACCAAGATTAGATTTGATGGTTGTAAGCGTTCGCTTGGAAAGGGTTAAGGCGTCAACAGCGCTCATTAACTCTGGGCGCATCAAAGTTATATCGGCGCTGGAAATTGCTGTGTCTGTCCCTGTTCCCATCGCCATGCTTAAGTCGGCTGCGGCAAGTGCTGCGGCATCGTTAATACCGTCACCGATCATTAAGACAGTATGGCCAGCGGCTTTTAAAGCGTTTACTCGCGCCAGTTTTTCTTCTGGAAGTGCGCGCGCAATTACATGCTCACCTTTGATTCCGACAGTGCGAGCAATTGCCGCCGCACTTTCCTCGTTATCTCCGGTGACAAGCCAAGGGGTAATTCCCTTGTCAATAAGCGCTGAAATAGTTGAGGCAGCATCTGCTTTGACTTGATCACCGATTGCAAATACAGCAATAGCAACACCATCCCAAGCAAGGACTGCCACTGAATATCCATTTTCTTCACCACGAGTTATTGCTTCAACGATCGCTGAATCAAATGCGGTTGCACTGTGGGCAATTGCTTTAGGCGATCCAATTAAAACAACAGGTGAAATGGCACCGAGCAATACTCTTCCTGCAACGCCAGCACCTGGTGTTTGCGCAAAGTCTGTGATTTCAGAGCGAACCGCACCTTTAGATAGTGCGTGAGATGAGATTGCTTGACCAACCGGGTGATCGTTAGCAAGCTCTAAAGAGAGCGCGGTTGAAAGAATGGTTTTTTCATTTAGAAAATTGGCAAAATCTGGTCCCAAAACTTTATGCGCGCTAGTTGGAATAGCCGCCTCAATAACTTTCATAACACCAGTCGTTAAGGTGCCAGTTTTATCAAGAACAACAACGTCGACTTTTCGCGCCAGTTCTAGAACGCGCGGCTGGCGCAGGACAATTCCCCGTGATGCGCCGCGACCTGATGCCACCAAAAGCGCGACTGGCGTTGCTAATCCGAGCGCACATGGACAAGCAATAACTAAAACCGTGATCGCAATCTGAATCGATTGCGCCACAGAATGCCCAGCGCCGTCATTGCCTAAGTAGTACCAAGCGAAAAATGTGGCGATAGCAAGCGCTGTAACAACCGGAACAAATACGGATGAGATTCGATCGGCTACGCGCTGAATTGGGGCTTTTACACCTTGCGCCTGAACCACCATCGCAGTGATTCGAGCGAATTCTGTATCACTTCCGACACGGGTAGCACGCACGATAATTCGCCCGTTGTTATTTAAAGATGCACCAATTACCCGTGAACCAGGTGATATTTCAACTGGCGTTGATTCGCCAGTGATCATTGAGTTATTTACAGATGAAACACCGGAGATCACCAGCCCATCAGTTGCGATACGAGCGCCTGGCTTAACTACAAAGTCATCGCCAATTGCTAACTCGGATATTGGAATTATTACTTCTAGACCATTTCTTAATACGGTCACTTCTTTAGCGCCAAGTGCCAGTAAAGTGGAGAGCGCACTACTTGCGCGATGCTTCGCCCGAGATTCCAGATAGCGTCCCAAAATTACAAAAAGCAATACACCTGCAGCGATCTCGGTATATACATCTCCCTCACCAGTTGCATTTGAGTAAATAGACCAACCAAATGCACTGAATGAGCCAAGTGAAATCAGCGAATCCATTGTTGGGTGGAAGATATTGTGAAGTGCGGCGCGATGAATTGGCAGCGCGACAATTAATATAAGTGGTGCGGTCAATCCGATTGCCAGCCATGCAGTGGGGGAGTACAAAGGCGGCAGAATATTTAGAGAATCTAGAATACGAAGGACTTCAGCATCAACTCTTTCATGCCATTGATGCACCATGGAAATGGCAATTGTTGGTATCGCAAAAATTAGCGCAAAAAATAGAGCACGACCAGATTTTCGATTATGTAGAGCAGGGTTTGCTCCATCTTCAACCAACGTCGCTGAATATCCGGCGCCCTTAATCTTCTTGATTATTTCGCTGCTTTTTATTTCGGCCGCCGCCAAAATGTGAACGGTCTCGGTTGCAAAGTTAACGCTGGCACTTACTCCATCGATCTCTTTCAGTGTTTTTTCAATTGAATTCACGCATGAAGAGCAGGTCATTCCAGTGACTGAAAAGGTGCGTGGTTCAACGGCCATTTAATTTATCTACAATCTTTTGGTGAATCGCAGAGTTGGTAGAAAGCCCACTTCCACCGAGGCTGCCGTCCACCCCTGCAGTATTGGTAAATCTTCCACCAGCTTCACGCACAACGATATCTAGCGCTGCCATATCCCAAATCGCCAACTTGGGTTCGATAGCGACATCGACTGCGCCTTCAGCAACCAACATATGTGACCAGAAATCACCGATGCCGCGAGTACGCCAGGCTGATTTTAGAATCTCTTGGAATGGCGCTAAACGATCTTCCCAACCAATAAAGTCAGAGTAAGAAATAGAAGCATCTTTAATTTCACTTACCTGTGACACTGAAATTCGCTTCGGTGCGCCACCATTTACCGAAACGAATGCGCCATTTCCTTCGCTGGCATGCCAGCGGCGAAACAGTGCGGGTGCGCTAACTACGCCAACGACAACAACATCAGAACCATCGCTCTGCTTTTCGATTAAACCAATTAATGTGGCCCAAGTTGGAACACCGCGCAAGAAATTCTTGGTTCCATCAATTGGATCAATTACCCAATAACGCTGGGCACCTGCTGCGTCATCACCAAATTCTTCACCAACTATTCCATCATCTGGCCGGTGGCTTTTTAGCAAAGCGCGAATTGCTTCTTCTGATGCTTTATCTGCATCAGTTACGGGGGTGTTATCTGGTTTTGTTGTGACAACTAAATCCAAAGATTGGTAACGAGCTAAAGTTATTGAATCTGCAGCATCGGCTAGGCGCATGGCAAGTGCTAGATCATTACCCCGCGTAAGAGACATGTTGTCAGTCTAGCGCGGGCGGGTTTGAATCTTTGAGTTCGAGCAAGGTGCGCAGACTGGCAACGCGCGCAGACCTTTCGATATTTGCAACGCCTTTTGGCGCAGCCCATTCATTTAATTGGCAGCCCACTTCGTGGTGTGAGCAATTAGTCATGCAATTTTGAACGACTTCATAAAGATCTTCGAAGGCGGCAACGATGCGGTTGGAATCTAAATGGGCAAGACCGAATGCGCGAATTCCAGGGGTATCGATTATCCAACCTTCTTTTGGTGATAAATCAGCGGCTAATGGCAGCGCAATTGCACTCGATGAGGTGTGACGACCACGACCAGTCACATCATTCACATCACCCGTTACGCGATCTGCGTGCGGAACAAGGGCGTTTATTAGCGTTGATTTACCAACTCCAGAATGTCCAACAAGTACCGATGTCTTACCTCTAAGAATTGAAAATAATTGATCTAAATCAACTTCGCGCGAATCAGATTTAATTGCAGCAGTTGCAATCTCAACTCCGAGAGTTTCATATTCGTGCATGAAATCTGGAACCGGTGCCACATCAGTCTTGGTGACCAAGATGATTGGCTTAATATTTTCGTGAAATGCGCAGACTAGGAAACGGTCGATTAAACCGCGCCGCGGTTCTGGATTTGCAGCAGCAACCACAACTACCAATTGATCAATATTGGCAACAATTGTGCGCTCCATTTTGGCAGCATCATCGACAGTTCGGCTAAGGCTGTTGCGACGTGGCTCAATCGATACGATGCGCGCAAGTGAACCCGTTGTTCCGGTTACATCTCCTACTAAATTAACTAAGTCACCAACAACGACAGATTTCGGCCCCATCTCGCGGGCTTTCATAGCGGTGACGATCACACCTTCATTTGTTATACAGGTTGTGCGTCCGCGATCGACAGTTGTTACTAGTGCGCTGATCGCATCGGCATGCGCAGGTCGGTCTTTACTGCGCGGGCGCGTACGGCGACTTGGGCGAATGCGAGCATCAGATTCGTCGAATTCGCGCGGTGTCATGAGATCAAACTCTGCCAAAGTCCAGGGAAATCAGGCAGTGTCTTACGAGTTGTTGCCACATTTTCAATTTCGACATCAGGAATCAAAAGGCCAATGACCGCACCTGCTGTTGCTAGGCGATGATCATCATAAGTATGAAAAGTTCCACCGTGCAAACCTTTACCAAAAGCACCTGCCGGAGTTATGCGAAGTGATGTTTCATCTTCAGTGACGTTTCCACCAAGTGAGTTAATTTCGCGGGTTAGCGCCGCTAAGCGATCAGTCTCGTGTAAACGAAGATGGCCGATACCGCGCAAATGTGAAGGTGAATCAGCAAGTGCTGCCAACGCAGCAATCGCGGGCGTTAATTCACCAACATCATGTAGGTCGATATCAATTCCATCAATAGATTCTCCGCCAGTAAGCGTTAAGCCCTCTTCATTAAATGAAACCTGCGCGCCCATTTGCGTCAAGATTTCACGCAACTGATCCCCTGGTTGAGTAGTCTGCTTTGGCCAATCTGCAATTGTGATTGATCCACCGCAAACCATGGCAATAGATAAGAAAGGTGCAGCATTTGAAAGATCTGGTTCGATAACCAAATCAACACCGTGCAACGCCCCAGATTCAACGCGCCAACTTTGTGCTGCCTTATCAACAGAAACTGTTGCACCAAAGTCACGCAACATTTGCACGGTCATATCGATATGTGGCATAGATGGAAGCGCCCCACCTTTATGTGTTGCAGTAATTCCATTGCTGGTACTTGGTGCGATCAAAAGAAGTGCGGATAAGAATTGACTTGATGCGCTGGCATCAATTGTAAGTGCGCCTCCAGGAATTATTCCTTTACCCTTTACAACAAGGGGCAGGCTGTAGCGCCCATCGTGTTCAATTTCAATTCCCAGTTCTTCAAGAGCTGCAATGACTGGTGCAAGTGGACGTTCGTAAGACCTGGGATCACCATCGAATGAAATATCTCCTTGCGCCAGCGCTGAAAGTGGCGGAAGAAAGCGCATTACCGTTCCAGCATTTCCTACATCTACTTTGGCAGGGCCCTGCAATCTTGAAGGTGTAATTTTCCAAACTGGGTCTTTGCCAACTGTCTGGTCAGTTACGCCAACTCCCATTGCCTTAAGGCCAGCGACCATTAGCTCGGTATCGCGCGAAATAAGTGGGCGTTTTAATATAGAAGGCGAGTTGGCTTGAGCAGCAAGAATTAGCGCGCGGTTGGTAACGGATTTTGAACCCGGAATAACTACTCGCGCGCTGACTGCATTTCTCCCACGTAGTGGAGCAGGCCAGAGCATAAGCGGCAGTCTACTCTCTACCCATGTGCGGTCGTTATGCCCAAGCGCAAGGAATGGACGAGATCATCGAGCGGTTCGATCTCGATGCATCACTAGTTGATAAATCTCTACCACTGAATTGGAATATCGCACCCACAAATGAGATTTACATTATTCGCGATAATCAGCAAGGTCGAATTCTAGATAGCGCATCCTGGGGCTTAATTGCACCTTGGCAGAAGAATTTCATTGAGGCACGTAATTCACAATCACATGCCATCAATGCACGCAGTGAATCTATTCATGAGAAACCAACTTTCCGCCAAGCATTTCGCACAACGCGCTGCTTAATTCCAGCAACGGGTTATTACGAATGGGCGACATCGCTGGGCAAGTATCCGCCAAAACAACCTTTCTATATTTCATCAGCGGCAGAGAACACTTCACTTTCCATCGCCGGGATTTGGAGTACCTGGAAAAATGAAAGCGGTAACGAGATTCAAAGTGCTGCGATTATTACTCGCGAAGCAGTTGGCGATCTTGCAACGATTCATAGCCGCATGCCGGTATTTATGCCGAACGATCGTTGGGATTCATGGCTAGATCCACAGAACCGCGAAATCGAAACCTTAATTGCGTTAATGGATATTCCTGATCCTGCGCGCGGATTGGTTACGCGCCCAGTGGCGCCGCGGGTAAACCTGGTTGCCAATAACGGGCCCGAACTCATTGACCCTTTCGAATTGGGTGAAGCACAGACTCTCTTTTAACCATCACTTGTTGGGCATTTCCAACTCCTTTGGGATAGTGTGTAAGAGATGGCATCGAAAGATTTAGTCCTAGAAAGCGCTACCGATCGCAACGCTCGGTTCGAGCGCGATGCCATTGTGTATATGGACAAGTTATATGCAGCAGCCCTTCGTTACACAAAGAATCCAGATGATGCGCGCGACTTAGTTCAGGATACTTATTTAAAGGCCTTTAACTCCTTCCACCAATTTGAAGAAGGCACAAATCTACGCGCATGGATGTATCGCGTTCTGACAACTACTTTTATTAATTCATATCGCAAAGATCAAAGACGCCCCCAATTAGCATCCGGCGAACTTGAAGATTGGCAGTTAGCGAAAGCGCAATCACACACCAGCGATCTCGGAAAATCTGCAGAAGCCGAAGCCTTAGAGAACTTGCCAGATAGCGATATCAAACGTGCGCTGCAAGAAATCCCAGAAGAATTTCGAATCGCAGTTTATTTAGCCGATGTAGAAGGATTTTCATATAAGGAAATTGCCAATATCGTTGATGTTCCGGCCGGAACAGTTATGTCGCGATTGCATCGCGGTCGCAAATTACTGCGCGAGAAGTTAGCGGATTATGCAAAGGAACTTGGTTATTCAACCGAGTCAAAAAAGAAAGAAGGAAAGGGGGAGAAGTCATGAGCCATATCGAAGAGATTCCATGCGTTGAAGTTCTCTCCTCCGTTGTATTTATCATCGAAGGCGTTGCTGAAGAATCACAAAATCCGCAAGCAATCGCATCCCACCTAAATACTTGCTCAGATTGCCAGGCCGAAGTTAATCATGAACAAGCGATGCATATGTTGTTACAAGATGTGTTGCGTCGCTCATGTGATGAGAAAGCCCCTGAAGAGTTGCACCGCAGCATTCATGAAGAGTTATTGCGCCAAGCAACTGGCGGCGCCGGCGTTACCGAAGTTGTTACCCAGTTCAGTATGACTGAGATATCTATTGAAATAGATGAGTTTGGAAACGTAGAACACCGCGAAATTCAAATTGAGCAGACTCACGTACAACATTTTGTTGATGAAGAAGATCAAAAGTAATAATGCAACCGGCTGAAGATGTAATCGGCGCAGTCGGATTCTCTGTCATGACCGTCCGTCCAGGCGATACTTGCTTGGCAATGGGAATTTCGGATTTACCAATCCTTGCACCAGGTCACTTGATGAGCGTCATGGAGAGCGCTTGCGTTGCAGCACTTGTTGAACATCTAGAAAATGGCGAAACGACTGTCGTTGATAAATTTGATATTTCGCTAATTGGCTCTGTAGGTATTGGTTCTGAAATTCGAGCCAATGCTCGTTGTACTGAAGTTGTAGATAGAACAATGATGTTTGAATGTGATGTTTACGAAGGAGAGCGGCATATTGCTTATGCCGTTATAGAAAGAACGGCAGTCGAGCGAGTATCTTTCCTCGCGCGCACCGCCGCTCAATCTTTATTAAATAACCCTGATCAGTAATTAAGCCACTCTTTTTAAGCTTTTTTCGTGGCCCAGAAGATTTCTGCAATCTCATCGATCTTTGCGATCAGATTGTCTGCAACTGCCACATCTTGAGTTCCCTTTGTGCCGGCAGCTCCTGCCAACTTTGTCGCTTCATTAAATAGTGAGTGAAGATTTGGATACTTCTCAAAGTGTGGCGCCTTGAAGTAATCAGTCCAGAGAACCCAGAGGTGCTCTTTAACTTGATGTGAACGCTCTTCCTTAATTGCAACAGAACGTGAGCGGAAATCTGCATCTGGGTTAGCTGCATACTTTTCCATGCATGCCTTAACAGATAGCGCTTCGATCTTGGCTTGTGCTGGATCGTAAACGCCACATGGCAGATCGCAGTGAGCATGAACAGTTATCTTTGGTGTGAATAAGTTCTTCATTTTCTCTCCTTATTGGCGACTTGTTTTCTTCTTTATTTCAAAACCTGTATGTGTGAGACTACCGCCCATGAGCGTCTTTGGCATCTTTGGGCGAGTTATCGTTGAAGGTACTTCGATGCAGCCCACGTACAAGCCGCTGGACTGGCTCCTTGTTCACTACGGCTTCTTCGGTAAGAAGTACTTATTTATTCGCCTCGGTGACGCGGTGGTTATCGAACGTGAAAAACAGCCCGGTATCTTCTATATAAAACGTGTCACCGAGATCGCACTTGATGGGCAAGGTACGAAAAGTTATTTCGTGCGTAGCGACAATGAGGCCGGAACTGATTCGCGCACCTGGGGCTATCTAAACAAAGACGAGATCGTTGCTAATGTAATTATGCGAATCAAAAAGAATTAACTCTTAACGAGTAAAGGCCTCATACATCAAAGCTTTCGCCTCTTCTTCGTGCAGATGGTGGTTACCGGTTGCAGGAGACGCGGATGCGCGACGAGAAATTCGGCGAAGTACGCGACCATCGACAGCGGTGCCGCCGATTATTTCTGTTGTACTTAAAGCAACGTGTGGCCATGGGCCTTGGTTAGCCGGCTCATCTTGGACCCAGAGCAAGTTAGCCTTTGGATGTTTCTTCGCTTCAACTTCCATCTGTGCAACTGGGAATGGATATAAACGCTCGACGCGCATAATGGCGGTGCTGTTGTCATTTAACTTAGCGCGCTCAGCAACAAGGTCGTGATAAATCTTGCCGGAGCAGAAGATCACACGCGATGCGTTATTGATTGTGGCATCACCAATGACTGGCAAGAATGTTCCTGATGTAAAATCACTAATTGCTGAAGCAGCTGCGCGCAGTCGTAACATTGATTTCGGTGTGAATACGATCATTGGGCGACGCTTTGGATTTGCGGCGTGGAAGCGCAGTAAGTGGAAGTAAGAGGCAGGCGTTGATGGCTGAGCGATTGTCATATTCTTTTCAGCAGCCAGTGATAGGAAACGTTCGATTCGCGCTGATGAGTGATCTGGACCTTGGCCTTCATAACCGTGTGGCAAGAGCAGAACGATTGATGAACGCTCGCCCCACTTTTGAAGGGCGGAAGAAATAAATTCATCGATTACCGTCTGTGCACCATTAGCAAAATCTCCGAACTGACCTTCCCAGAGCACCAGCGCTTCAGGGCGAGCAACGGAGTACCCATATTCAAATCCCATCGCTGCATATTCAGATAGAGGTGAATCAATTACAAAGAATTGGCTCTCATCTGGAACTAGCGAAGATAACGGAGTCCATTCAGAACCATTCTCTTTATCCACGATTACTGCATGGCGATTACTGAAAGTTCCGCGGCGTGAATCTTGGCCAGCCAAACGAATTGGACGACCCTCTTTTAGAAGTGAACCAAAGGCGAGCATTTCACCTGTAGACCAGTCAATTGTGGCATCGTTAATTGATTCTGCCCGCTTTTGCAATTGTGGCAACAACTTGGGATGAACGTTAAACCCTGCTGGAACTGCAATCTGCGTTGCTGCTATCTCGCGAATTAAAGGCTCAGAGATAAACGTTGGAACATCCTCGGCATTAGGAACTATTGGTGGCTGGAAGTTTGGATCGTGCTCTTCTTGGTAATTGGCAACTGATGCATAAACCTGTTCTAGTTGTACTTGGTAATCACGTGCCAACTTTTCCGCTTCATCTGGCGTGATATCTCCACGGCCAATTAGGGATTCGGTATACAAAGTACGTGTTGAACGCTTGGCATCAATTAACTTATACATAAGTGGCTGAGTGAAACTTGGCTCATCGCCTTCGTTATGTCCGCGGCGACGGTAGCAAACCATGTCAATGACTACATCTTTATTAAATGCTTGACGATATTCAAATGCCAAACGAGCAACGCGAACACAAGCCTCAGGGTCATCACCATTAACATGAAATACCGGAGCTTCAATTGCTTTGGCAACATCAGTTGAATAGCGAGAAGAACGTGATGCATGAGGGGCGGTTGTGAAACCAACTTGGTTATTTACAACAATATGAATGGTTCCGCCTGTGCGATAGCCGCGCAGTTGCGAAAGCTGCATTGTTTCGAAGTTAACTCCTTGCCCGGCAAATGAGCCATCTCCATGCATAAGAATTGGCAATACCGAGAAAAGATCTTTTACATTTAGACGATCTTGTTTAGCGCGCACGATGCCTTCAAGAACCGGGTTAACTGCTTCCAAGTGTGATGGATTGGCAGCCAAATAAATCTTGGTTTGCGCGCCAGACTCAGCGGTGAATACCCCTTCAGTTCCCAGGTGATACTTCACATCGCCAGAACCGTGTACTTCATTTTCTTTGTAATGTCCTTGGAACTCTTGGAAAATCTGGCCGTAGGACTTACCCGCAATATTGGCGAGCACATTTAAACGTCCGCGGTGCGGCATGCCAATACAAACTTCTTCCATATTCTTCTCCGCAGCCGCCGATATGACTGCATCAAGAAGCGGAATTACAGATTCTCCACCTTCGAGTGAGAAACGTTTCTGTCCGACGAACTTGGTCTGCAAGAAAGTTTCAAAGGCTTCAGCATCACTTAGCTTTTGTAAAACGTGCAACTGATCTTCACGAGCTGGTTTTGTGAAACCAACTTCAACATGTTCTTGAATCCACTTACGTTCTTCAGGATTTGAAATATACATATATTCAACGGCAACAGAGCGGCAATATGAGTCGCGCAGGATTCCCAGAATTTTGCGAAGTTTCATAAACTTCTCGCCACCAAAACCTCCGGTTGCAAATTCACGATCTAGATCCCACAAAGTAAGTCCATGAGTAACAACGTCAAGATCAGGATGTGAGCGCTGTACATATTCCAGCGGATCGGTATCTGCCATCAAATGGCCGTATGTGCGATAAGCCTGAATTAGCTGTTGGACGCGCGCTGTTTTGTTGATCTCTTCATCTCTAGAGAATTCGAAGTCTGATGCCCAACGAATTGGCTCGTATGGAATACGAAGGGCTGCGAAAATTTCGTCATAGAAGTTTTCTGCACCAAGCAGAATTTCGTGAATGCGACGCAGGAAATCACCAGATTGCGCTCCTTGAATAACGCGGTGATCATAAGTACTTGTAAGCGTGACGACCTTGCTAATGGCCATACGCGCCAAAGTTTCTTCACTTGCGCCCTGGAATTCTGCCGGATAGTCCATTGCACCAACGCCAACGATTAAGCCTTGGCCTTGTACTAAACGCGGAACAGAGTGGACTGTGCCGATTGTTCCTGGGTTAGTTAGTGAAACAGTTGTGCCTGCATAATCTTCAACAGTTAAAGTGCCGCCACGTGCCTTCTTTACGATTTCTTCGTAGGCAACCCAGAACTGACCGAAATCAAGCTCTTCGCAACCTTTAATTGATGGAACCAATAATTGACGTGTTCCATCTGGCTTTGCCATATCAATTGCAATACCCAAGTTGATATGTTCTGGACGACCAAGTGCTGGCTTGCCATCGAGTTCACCATAGAAGACATTCATCTCTGGCATCGAACGAAGTGCTTTGATCATTGCATAAGCGATGATGTGAGTGAAAGAAAGTTTTCCACCACGTGTGCGCTTTAAATGATTTGTAATAACCGTGCGGTTATCGATCATCAACTTTGCAGGAATCGCACGCACACTTGTTGCAGTTGGAACAGATAGCGATGCTTCCATTGATGCAACAACTCGACCGGCAACTCCGCGGAGTGGTTCCATCGTTGCAGCGCTTGGTGTAATCAAAACTGGAGCAGGTTTAACTGGCGCTTGCGCGGGAGCCGGTGTTGAAACGATTGGCGTAGCGGGTGCTGGAGCGATAACAACTGGTGCAGGAGTTGAAACTGGAGCAACCGGTGCAGGAGTTGAAACAATTGGTGCTGCAAGTGTTGATGGCGCAGGCGTAGAAATTTTTTGCGTTGCTTTAGGAATAGGTGGAGTTCCCGATTTTGATACCGGTGCTGAATTAGTCGCACTCACTACCGGTGCTGAATTAGTCGCACCAGGTTTATATGTTTTAAAGAATTCAATCCATGAAGGTTCGACGGAATTTGGATCGCCTTGGTAGCGCTCGTACATTTCTTCGACGAGCCAATCATTGGCTCCGAAATCTGCCGACACGGGCAACCCCTTCTTCACGATTAACGCGGAAATAAACGTTTAATGCGTGGCTAAGACTATCGGCTGAGCGTGGCATGAATAAATCCTCTCTCGCCAACCCGAGGGGCGATATTGCCCACAATCCCATTCTCAGCGCGACAGTGGCGGCCAACGTTGGCAGAGTTCGGCTATGAATTCTGCCGTTCGCCCACTTGCGATTATCTCTGGCGCCAGCCGCGGCTTGGGCTTTGAAACTGCTCGCGGATTGGCAGCACAAGGTTTTGATTTAGCGCTGATTGCCAAAGATGCCAATCGCTTAACTGGCGCTCGCCAAAGTTTGCTAAACGAATTCTCACAATCACATCCGCAGCTTTCAATCACGACACATGCCGCAGATTTAGAAGATCAGAGCCAAGCTCGCAAAATTGCCGAAGAGATAAATGGTTCGCTACCTGTTGCGCAAGTTCTCGTTCTAGCACATGGCGTAATGAGTGAAAAAATGTCGAAGACTTTGCGGACAACCGATGCCGAATGGAATCGCGTGATGGCAATTAATTTAAATTCAGTCTTCACACTCGTTAACGCAATTGCACCTGCGATGGCAGAGGCGCGAAATGGCCGTATCGTTATTTACTCTGCATGTCTTGGTCGTATGTCAGGACCTGGAAATGCAGGGGGACTCGCTCCATATCGAATTAGCAAGGCCGGAGTGAATGCACTTGTTCGCAACTTGGCGCATGAAACCGGAATGGGTGCGCGTGGATTTTACGTTGATGCAATGTGTCCAAATCATTCGCGCACAGATATGGGAGGTGCTGATGCACCACGTAGCGCCGAAGAAGGTGCCGAGACTGCAGTTTGGTTAGCAACTGCTGATATTGCAGAACGCGGATCAGAAAATGTAACCGGACTACTTTGGGAAGATCGTAAAGTAGTTCCCTGGTAATAAATTATTTACGATCTTTGGGAATTATCGTTACTGCAAAATAAAGTACTGGCAGAGCAAGTAAGAAAAGCGGAATTGCACCGATTAAGAAGCCGCCTTCGAATTGATACTTAACAACGCCGAGCACAATTAAGTTCGCCAACACCGCAGGTGCGCGACCCCAACTCTTTTTCTGCGCAAATGCACGACCACATGCAATAAGGCCAAGCCCACCGATGAAGGCAAAACCGATTACGCCCATCAGTGGCGGTATCTCGCGATCTTCATGAGTAAAGCCCATAACTGCAACCCACAACCCTAGGGCGAGCACAATCGCACCTTCTATATACAGAAGGGTTGTCACGATAGAACGCTTGCGCGCTTGCTTGGCATGATCGGTGCTCATAAGTGGGAAGGGTAGCAGTATGAGTTTTTCGCGCATGAGGACTTAAAGAATAGAAAAATTGCATAAATTCACGAAGCAATTTGTGATTGGATCAGATGAAATTTTCTATTATTTGTAACCAAGTGAAGGCAGAATGGGGCTGTGCCAGCAAAAATAAAAGCAAAGGTAGCGGTTGACGCTATGAAAAAAGCTGGATTAAATCCATTAGAACCTTACAAAAATTCAACCACAAAATGGAAATGTGAATGTTTGAAATGCAATCACATTGTTTATCCTTCATACGCTTCAATCAGGAGCGGTCAGGGTGGATGCATTAATTGTGCAGGGATGTATGTTGACCCTGATTCTGCCGAAGTATTATTTTTAGCAAATGACTTAAAGCCGCTCATTAAATATCCTGGTGCTAGTAAACCTTGGAAAAGCACTCACACGGTTTGTGGAAATGAAGTTTCACCTACTTATACCAATATTAGAAGAGGCCACTCTGGTTGTAAATTTTGCACCGGCAATTTTGCTGATGAAGGAAAGGCACGGAATCTATTTATCGCACGAGGGCTCTTGCCCTTAGAACCGTACAAGTCTGCCTTGTCAAAATGGAAATCTATTCATCAAGAATGTGGTCGCGAAGTTAGTCCAAAGTTTAACTCTATTCAACAGGGTGGTTCTGGTTGTCAATTTTGTGCAGGAAATAAGAAAATTGAAGAATCAGAAGCAAAGCAATTATTTAAATCAAAAGGCTTAGAGCCCTTAGAAAGTTTTCCAGGAACAAACCTTCGCTGGAAGTGTAGACACACAAAATGTGGAAGAACTGTTTTTCCTCGTTACTCATCAATACGACAAGGTAATAGCGGTTGTGGATATTGCGCTGGCAATGTTATTGACCCAGAGGCAGCAGCAAATTTATTTAGGAAGAATGGTTTAGAACCGATTGAAGACTACATCAATAGTGCAACGCCATGGCGTGCGATTCATATCAATTGTGGACGAGAGGTTTCACCTAACTATAATTCAATACAACAAGGGCAGAGTGGTTGTGGATATTGTGCGGGCAACGTGGTGGACTTGGATGAAGCAAGGAAATTATTTATCAGCAGAGGATTAATTCCACTAGAACCATTTCCAGGTGCGAAAAAACCCTGGCTTTGCATTCACTCGCAATGCGGAAGGGAGGTGTTTCCAAAATATGCCAATGTTTTAGATGGCAGTGGCGGGTGCAAAGAATGTTCAATTAACTATGTAAATCCTGAGCTTGCTTTAGAAGTTTTCAGAAGTGCAAATTTGGAGCCACTTGAACCATATCCTGGAGCAGGACGAGGTTGGAAAAGTATTCACACCATATGTGGAAATGAAGTCTCTCCTCACTGGGGTTACGTTAGAAAGTATCTAGCCGGTTGCAAATATTGTGCTGGCAAATCAGTGACTGAAAAAGATGCCTTTGATATTGTCCGTCGTAAAGGATTTAGTCCTTTGGAACCATATCCTGGTTCACAAACTCCTTGGAAAATGATTCACGATAAATGTGGGCTGGAAGTAAGTCCCCGCCTTAATTCACTGAAATATGCATTAGAAGAGGGTAGTGGCTGTAACAAATGTGCTGACTCAACATTTAACTATATAGCGCCAGCGATAATTTATTTGATTACTAACTCAGCGCTTAGCGCACATAAAGTGGGAATTTCAGGAGCAACTAAGAAACGTTTGCAACAACACAGAAGAGAAAATTGGGAGACTTTTAAAACGCTCAAATTGGATTCGGGTGAAATAGCCTACAAAATTGAACAAGAGGTTCTTGAGTGGCTGAAAGAAGCTTTTGGTTGGACTCCATACCTCACTAAAACCGAGATGCCACAAGGAGGCTATACAGAAACAATAGATGCATCTGAGATTGATCTAGCAACTATTTGGGCAAAGGTGGTGGAGTTAAGTAAGGCAAAGAAGATTCCTTAAGCGGTGCAGTGCAACTAACACTCGCTATCCTTACCCTCATGGCCCGCGAATACGATCTCGAGATTGCTGCAATTGGAGCAACTCTGCTTTCGATCGAAAAGGTCTTGGATCTTCCAAAGTTAGAGGCTGAAGCGGTTGAACTTGAGGCTGCTGCCGGGGTTCCGAATTTATGGGATGACCCGGAAGCGGCACAGAAAATCACAAGCAAGTTATCTCGGGTGCAGAGCACGATTGCACGGCTTACCGGCTTACGACGGCGCGTTGAAGAGTTGCCAATTCTGTTTGAATTAGCAGGTTCTGAACCAGATGGTTCTGCGCTTAAGGATGCAGAAGGCGAACTCGATTCGGTTGTGAAGGCAATTAGCGAATTAGAAGTTACGACTTTGCTTAACGGTGAATATGACGATCGCGATGCTTTGATAACCATTCGCTCAGAAGCAGGCGGTGTTGAAGCAGCTGACTGGGCAGAAATGTTGATGCGCATGTACTTGCGTTACTGCGAACGCCACGAATTTAAAGTTGATGTACTTGAAACATCGTATGCTGAAGAAGCCGGAATTAAATCTACGACCTTCCGCGTAAATGCACCTTATGCCTACGGGACCTTGTCGGTGGAGCAAGGCACACACCGTTTAGTTCGAATCTCTCCATTTGATTCGCAATCGCGTCGCCACACATCATTCGCTGGTGTGGAAGTTGTGCCGGTCGTTGAACAGAGTGATCACATTGAAATCGATGAAAAGGAAATTCGGGTTGATGTATATCGCTCATCTGGCCCTGGGGGACAAGGTGTAAACACAACAGATTCGGCTGTCCGTCTGACACATATTCCAACTGGAATTGTTGTTTCGTGTCAGAACGAGCGTTCTCAGATTCAAAATAAGGCAACTGCAATGGCTGTTTTGCAATCTAAGTTGTTAGAGCGTCGCCGCCAAGAAGAACAAGCCAAGATCAATGCCTTAAAGGGCGATAACTCAGGCTCTTGGGGCAACCAGATGCGTTCATATGTTTTGGCTCCGTATCAAATGGTTAAAGACCTACGTAATAACCACGAAACAGGAAATACATCTGCAGTATTAAATGGTGAAATTGATGATTTCATCGAAGCTGGAATTCGCTGGCGTCGTTCTAGCGCCAGCTAAATTAAATAGTTCTGCGCCAGATTATTTTGACTCGCTTAATGCCAATTTTTCTTTAGTAATTATTTTCACATTGAGCGTAATTCACGCCTAAAAAGTCACATCAATTAGCTGAGATTTCGCCAGATTCTGCGCAATTCCCGCCGATATCAGGCGCATTTGGCCGATCTATACCTAAACTAGGCCTCAGTACGGCGCTCTTACCCCTCGTATCCGAACGAGACGCCAAAGAAGAACGAAGGAGTTCGTGTGATTCGCTTTGAGAATGTGACGAAGTTATATAACGGCCAAGATCGTCCAGCCCTGGAAACGGTAAGCCTAGAAATTGTTAAAGGTGAATTCGTATTCCTTGTGGGACTTTCTGGTTCTGGTAAGTCAACTTTTTTGCGTCTGATCTTGCGTGAAGAGCGACCAACTAACGGAATCATTCATGTGGCTGGAAAAGATTTAGGAAAGCTTGCCAATCACAAAGTTCCAGAACTTCGCCGCCAAGTTGGCACCGTTTTCCAGGATTTTCGTTTGCTGCAGAATAAAACTATTAGCGAGAATGTGGCATTTACTTTGCATGTGCTTGGCTATTCCAAGAAAGAGATTGCGCGCGAAGTTCCTGAGGTTCTCGAATTGGTCGGTTTGGAAGATAAAGGCGATCGCATGCCAAATGAAATCTCTGGTGGAGAACAACAACGTGTGGCAATTGCCCGAGCCTATGTCAGCCGACCAGCAATCATCATCGCTGATGAGCCAACCGGAAACCTTGACCCAGCAACATCTGTTGGCATCATGAAATTGCTCGATCGCATCAACCGCGAAGGCACCACAGTTTTGATGGCAACTCACGATGCCGGAATCGTTGATCAGATGCGCAAGCGCGTGATCGAACTCGATAGCGGACATGTGATTCGCGATCAGGTCCGCGGCGTCTACGGATACACAGGCTAGTTAGATTCAAGGGATAAGGTAAATACATGCGCGCAGGATTTTTGCTCAGTGAAGTTCGGATTGGGCTTCGTCGTAACCTAACGATGACCTTTGCGGTCATCGTTACAACCGCAATTTCACTTTCTCTGCTCGGAATTGGCCTGCTATCTAATGCCCAAGTAAATGCGATGAAAGATTATTGGTATGACAAGATCGAAGTTTCGGTTTATCTCTGCGGTTCTCTATCTGAATCACCAAGTTGCGTCGGTGGAATTGTTTCACCAGAACAGCGTTTGACGATCAAGAGCGATATCGAAGCGTTGCCGGTTGTCCAAAGTGTGTTTTATGAATCTCAATCAGAGGCATATGCGCGATTCCAAGAAAGGTTTAAGGATTCAGCAATTGCACAAAATGTAACTGCAGATCAGTTGCCTGAATCATTCCGCGTTAAATTAAAAGATCCAACCCAGTATGCAGTTGTTGTCAGCGCATTCTCGGGTCGCCCAGGTGTGGATGTCGTTCAAGATCAACGCAGCATCTTGGAAAAGTTCTTCAAACTACTTAACGTGCTTCGCAACGGTGCTTTGCTGGTCGGACTCTTCTCGGTATTAACCGCTGGTCTCTTGATCTCAAACACTCTACGTATTGCAGCATTTAACCGGCGCCGCGAAACTGGCGTTATGAAGTTAGTTGGAGCATCGTCTTGGTCAATTCAATTGCCATTCTTGCTCGAAGGTATTTTCTCTGCGCTTATCGGCTGGGTATTTGCAACAGGGCTACTTGCCGGACTCAAAAGCGTCGTTGATTCAAAGGTGGCACCGCTGCTTACCTTTACCAACTTCTTTGGATGGAATGAAGTGTGGGTCGCATCCGCTTGGTTATTGCTTGCAGGTTTAGGCGTTTCCACAGTTGCCTCAATTATTACTCTGCGCCGATATCTCAAGGTCTGATCGGGCGCTGCCGTGGTGAAAGAGGTCGGCCGCAAACTCATCGCGCAGAATAAAAAAGCGCGTCATGATTACTCCATCGAGGATGTTTACGAATGCGGAATTGTCTTAAACGGCACTGAAGTTAAATCACTTCGCGCAGGGCGCGCATCTTTAATCGATGGTTACGCCATGGTTGAAAACGGTGAACTCTGGTTAGCCGGCGTTCATATCCCGGAATACACGCAAGGCACTTGGACCAACCACGAACCACGTCGCAAACGTAAGTTACTTGTGAATTTACAAGAGTTAAAGAAGTTGCACCTGAAGGTAAAAGAAGGTGGAATCACTTTAATTCCGTTGCAGCTTTACTTTAAAGATGGCAAGGCAAAGATTGAAATTGCAGTTGCCCGTGGCAAGAAAGCGCACGATAAGCGCGCTGATTTAATTGAACGCCAAGCGAACCGCGAGATAGATCGCGAAGTATCTCGTCGCCGCACCGGAAAAGATTCCTAAGTAATTGTCTCTAGTAATTCAAACGGATCGCTTAATTCTGCGCCCAATGCAGCTAACTGATGTTGGTGACCTTCTTGAGTATCAATCTAATCCCGAAATTATTCGATATATACCGTGGCCGGCAAGATCAATGGATCAAGTGAAAGCTGCCGCTGAAAAAACAATTAGTACTGGGAAATTTACTTTGCAAGAAGATAACGATTACATCGTTCTTGTGTGGGAGCTTAAGAGTTCTGGAAGAGTAATTGGTCAATCAAATATGGGGTTGGTTTCAAAAGAAAATAAGACTTCGAATATTGGCTGGGTTACTCATCAAGATTTCCACCGTCAGGGTTATGCATTTGAAGCGACCAAAGCGCTACTAACTTACGCATTCGCCAACTTTGATCTACATCGCGTGATTGCAGATATTGATACTCGCGTCCCAGAATCGGCCGCCCTTGCTGAAAAGTTAGGCATGCGCCGCGAAGCAGAATTCAAAGATGGAGAATTTTTCAAGGGCGAATGGTGCGATATGTGGCTATATGCAATTCTTAAAGCAGAGCTCCACGCTTAAAAATCACTTTTACTTGGGGAATTTCTCACTTGTCATCTGTGTTCCGTACAATAGGAACACAACTACATAGTGGAATTTGCTTTCCACACCCATGGGGGTGAACGGTCTCGACTTTGGTTGTTGAGGCAGGGGAAGCGGGCCGAGGAAGCCAGGATGATCTCGTTAACCAATAACCTGTGCAAAAAATAATCGTCAGTACAACTGCCGATGATCTCACTCTTGCTGCCTAAGCAAGCTCTGTGATCCGTTAACCCAGACTCGCCTTCGATCTGGGACCTAACGCCGACAGAAGGCTTTTCACGGTTGTGGCGTTGCGAACGCGACCGGAGAACAGTTTCGCAAATGAGTTTGTCGAATACTTGTGTGCAAGAGATTCGGAACTGAGAAAACGATAGCCACACTACGCCCGTAGAAGCCCTGTTTTA